>Ga0049072_1000075_pt1 | contig 109728 bp, 85 predicted proteins | sample FECB27metaG_FD_55053 | JGI IMG/M metagenome (GOLD analysis project Ga0049072, IMG submission 55053) | Cyanobacterial communities from the Joint Genome Institute, California, USA - FECB-27 | ecosystem: Environmental > Aquatic > Thermal springs > Hot (42-90C) > Microbial mats | place: USA...
GGCACACACAGCAGGAATAACAACACCTGTACCAGGTAATTGTCTCTCAAAGCATCGTAGTAGCGGTTTTTGGCCTTTTCATTGATGGCGTCTTCGTATTGGTAGAGCTTGTGGGCAAATCGTTCGTACTGTAACCACAGGTGATAGCCTTTGTCCTGATTGGCCAGCCGATGAAACTCTTCCAGCTGGTTGTGCTCATACAAATCCTTCATGCGCAGCGTCAAGTCCACGTAGGCATTGATCGTATCTTTCAATTGGTAGAACTCCTCCAGCGGGTATTGGTGCAGAATCAGGGCCTTTTCGGCCGCATTCAAAATGGAGTCTTTGTCGCGCAGGGCGAATTTCAAGGGATACAGAAACCGGTCGTGGTGGAACAAAGCGTAACCGCGCAAGCCCAAGTCCAGGTTGTGAATGATGACGATGGCAAACTGGGAGACNGTCACTTTGATTTCTTCCGCCTGCTTTTGCAGTAAGCGGTTTTCTTCAATGATTTCATTATTGTGATGCGTGACAAGCACATCTAAGATAATGAGGCTGATCACCAGGAAAACCGCCACACTCACTAAGCCTTTGTTGATGATGTGTTTCATTACGGAATGGAAGTTAATCCTGAAAAAAGCATTTTTTTCCCCGAGCAGCTGGCCTCATATTTCCATTATGCATTACGCAAGTAATTAATTTACTGATTTACATTACTTTATTCCTAAAAATATCCCCTAACCTAAAGGCGTATGATTCGTAATTTCTACCACCGGCAGAAACGCGGCAAAGCTTGGTTTCGGAACTTTTCATCGGTAAGGGGCTTGGAACAAGGTTTTTGGGTGATCACACTGGTCAGTTACCAGGTAAAAAGTAGGAACATCCGCTTCCATCGCAAGGCGTTTATTAGCTCCTTTCATAAACCAGGTGGATATTATTTAACCAAACCTCGACTCACAATCAAAGGGCTTCCCAGGCTATTATCTTTAAGATAAGCAAATTAGATCAAAAAACATTCGTTTGTTTTGCTTCCCTACTTATTTCTGCTTGATCCGATTGACTTTTCTTACTTACCTCTATCCAGCATACCTTTCATTCTTTCTGATTTCCATCCTAAAGTGACATTCCGACGCAGGCACAGCGGCCACACCGGCATCGGAATGTGACTTCTCTAATCTGAAATGAAGCAGTCAATTTGGATCTCCTTACTCCACTTCAAGCATACAAAATACTCATTTCAAAGCTGATAGCGCAGATGCATCCGCTTTCTGCGAGTTGGTTGGCGTAAACGCAAGAGACTGCCCTTATTCCCACTTTATTGTGTTAAAAGCGGGAATAAGGGCAGTCTCTGTTAAGGTTACCGGGCGATGTCTGAAGGCGCTTCTGACAACACCACTGCTCAGTTGATTCCGGCAGGAGCTCAATCGGCGGTTCGTGCATAGTAGATGGCAACCATCACAAGGACCTCCAGGGTTTCCTGTTCAGGCAACGCCCATCCAGAAAGGCTTATTGAATGACGACGCCTTTGCCGGCTTCTTCAGCTTGATCAGGAAGAAAGTCCGGCTTTCCGTCCGACAGGGGCTGAACCTGATAGGCCGTCGGGGCATGTTGCTTCCTCAGCTGATAAGTGATTGGCTGGTTATCAATCCGGATAATCACCTGATAAACCGCCTGGGAAAGGGCCGAAATATCCATCCGGTACCGGTACCGATTGAAGTTGGCAAACTCTTCGTACAGCGATTCGCCCCGTGCATCAACCAAGGTGATCTTATAACGCAACCGGTCGGGATTGACCACGATGACGTTGAGTTTGTTGGCTTGCGCAACGTACACATTGACCTGATAAGAAGCGACCGCCGGGTCAGCATGCGAATGCTGGTTCAGTCGGGCAGGCCTGACGGGGGGTACTGGCAGATCGGGAGTAGGCGGCAAATCTTCGGTTTTGATTCGGGACGTCACCAGCTGATTGGCCGTGAGTTGCGCCAACAAGCGATCGAACTGCCTCTGGTTTTTCCGGCTCAGCCGCACCCATTTTTCCGGTAATTTTTCTTCGTAGAGCAATTGCCGGTAAGGACCGAAAAACTGCACCAGCGTGCTGCGGGTAGCCGCCTGGGTTTTGACCCGCCAGAAGCCCCGGCTGGAATCAACTTCGGCGGTACCCCACGAAGTCGCGGGATTAAGCTGTGCCTGGCCTGGCTGGATAAGCAGGAGCACGAAACCAAGCCCCAACCAGGCAATCCGGGCACGTCTGAAGAGCCGGAACCGGTAAGGAAAACTGGAGTACACGCGGCCGTTGAACGCGCGGCACAACGAACGGATCAGCAAAGCGAGCGAATGGGTTGGGTGGATACGCATAGGATTGAGAGGTAAGTGCATGGTGTGAGAATACATTGTCCGTCACAAAGCAAGGGAAGGATTTTGATTCGTACCGGCGATTTAGCCTAACGCTCCACCAGCTCTTTCACACAACTCCCGATACGCCCCCATCGCTGTTGGACGACACACAAAGGCGTTGGTCGGTCCCTTTTACTGTTCGGGAGCCGATGCCCGCCGTTGGGCTAATTTCGCTGCACCGGAAGGGGAAGAAGACGTACATTTGTCTTTGGGAAACCCATCGTGGCATGGCTCGTTTGAATGTACGTATACCTTACCGGGAAGCCCGGTTACACCTGTTTTTCTGGCTGGGCTACTTTCTGTTTGAGTGGCTGAATACGGGCGCTTACCTGGATAATTTTCAGGAAAGCCTATCGCTCATCAGTCTGCAGTTACCATTGCTGGTCGTAGCTGGTTACTGGCATTTGCTGGTGACGATCCGGTATTTTCTGCTATCGGGCCGGATGACCGGGTTCTGGTTCAGTTTGCTGGGTGGCTTGCTGGTATTCGGGCTACTCCGCCGCCTGATCAATTACACTTGGTTCTATCCGACTTATTACCCCGAGGCCTTGCTCAAACCGTACCTGTACTGGCCCAAAATCCTGGCTGAATCCATGCAGTTGCATTTGGTGGTGGCCCTTTTCGTAGCAGCCGACTTGGTCCGGCACGCCCTGCATCAGCGGCGATTGAGCGAAACCTACCGCCGCGAAAAGCTGTCGGCTGAATACCGCCTGCTGCAGTCGCAGGTACACCCACACTTTCTGTTCAACACCCTCAACAACCTGACGTCGGTGGCCCTGCACCAACCCACGCAGATGCCGCATTTGCTGCAAGGGCTTGCCGGTCTGCTCAGTTACCAGTTGCACGAAAGCCACCGGCCAGCCGTTCCGATTGCGAAGGAAGTGGCGTACCTGACGGACTTTATTTCCCTGGAACAGATCCGGTACGGCGATCGGCTGGACGTACAGACGAATTTTCGTGACCTGGACGGTTTGTCCCAGCTCCTCATTCCGCCGATGTTGCTCCTGCCCTTCGTAGAGAATGCCTTCAAGCACGGGGCCGCCCAAAGCGAAACGGATTGCTGGATTCAGCTCCACCTTTCACGGAGTGGTAACCGCCTGGTTTTTTCGGCCGAAAACTCCGTACCCGAAGGGCTAGCGTCTGCCACCTCCACGGGTTTGGGCCTGAGCAACCTGAAAAAACGACTGGACATTCTCTTTCCCGACAATTATGAATTAGTCACCCTACGCGAAGACGGCCAGTTCCTGGCCGTATTGAAATTCAGTGTCAGCTAAATAATGTAGCACATTGAATTACCATGGGTTTGATATACTTTTAAATAAGCTTATTTAAGTTGATTATGGTGCTTAATCCGGTGTTCTGAACTTTTCAAGCGCGTTTTTGTCACTTTCTTTGCTTGATCAAAGAAAGTAACCAAAGAAAATCAAGCCTGTCCAATGCTCCCTAGCTCAAGGCTGACGCGCCCCTCGCTGGACAGGCGGGCCAGCACTCCAAAGCGGATAATCTTTGTTTAAAACAGCTTATTTAACAGCGTATTAATGACGCTCACCCGATGCAAGTATCGGGGTATCTGGTTAAGGAATTTTATTTTTCGTAGCAAGCTGCGGGGAATTAGACCGAGGTTACTAGTGATTTCATCCGTAGGGTAGGCGTTAACGCTTACCCTACGGATGAAATCACTAGCAACGATTAAAGCATTCATCACTCATAAACCTTCTACTTTAAACTGTTTACTCTACTGAATGTCCATTCGTTGTGTAGTGCTGGACGATGAACCGCCGGCAACCGATTTACTGAAAGACTACATCAGTCGCCTGCCCGACCTGGAACTGGCGGGGGTATTCAACAGCCCTTCCCAGGCTTTGCTGGCCCTGCAACAGCACCCGGTCGACGTGGTCTTCCTGGACATTCAGATGCCCCGCCTGTCGGGTTTCGACTTGCTGCGCCCGCTGAGCTACCGGCCGAAAGTGGTTTTCACGACGGCCTTCCGGGAATACGCACTGGACAGCTACGAATTTGACGTACTGGATTTTTTGGTCAAGCCCATTTCCTTCGAGCGCTTTTTACAGACGGTGGGCAAAATCTACCGCTTTTCGGTGGCGGCACCTGCCCAACCAGAAGTACCGGAACCCACGAAGAAGGAGAAAGATTATCAGTATTTTAAAGTGGACAAAGAGATGGTCAAAATCTTTCTGGAAGATATCCGCTGGATTGAGAGTCTGAAAGATTACGTCCGCATCCACACGGTGTCGGGCTCCCTGGTCTCTTACCTGCGCATCAGCTACCTGGAAGAGAAACTGCCGCCCGACCGCTTTATCCGCATTCACAAATCCTTCATTGTGGCGTTGCACCACATCCAGGCCGTCAGTGCCTCTTACATCCGCATCCACAACGAAGAAATCCCCATCGGCCGGATTTACAAAGCCAAGCTGGAGGAAGTGTTGCAACGGAGTTGAACCGGGCGATTGGTTGGAATGGTACCCCATCCGGATGCGGAGAATAAGTGCCCTAATCTCTGCATGTTTTGCGGAGATTAGGCAACCCTTTCACTTTCCGGCGACATCGGGCAACTGATCGAATGGGGCATCCTGAAGAAAGACCTGGGCGGCGGCAGAAACACTAGTTATTGGATTGAATAATGGGAGAGGTAGAAGGGTGAGAATCTCAATAATTTGAATTCTCTACTTTTCGCTGGATCACTTTTGGGGGAAGCTTACAAATCCTGAAGGTAATTTTTGTAAATCAATGGGGAACGCATATACGAAAAATAGCGAATCTATCTTACCAGGCAGAGTCGGAACATCTAGCACCTCCAGTATATCGTTAAGGCCAGGATCTCTAGCGTATAGAGAGACGCAAAGGAGACTATAAACCTTACCATTGTGAAAACATCATTCGAGGAAGGAATTATTTATATATAACTGGCCTAAAGGAAAGCTCCAACGCAATAGGTGGAGCTGTGAGATGCACACTATTGATGGTAGTAAGAGACGTTTAACGATTGGGGGATAATATCTTTTACAAAACTTAGCAATAATATCTAGTGAGCTTTATCTATATCTTCAAATTGTCGAAAAGAGATACCTTAAATTGAATACGAATGTATCAAGCAATCACTTTGCAATACAAAGACCTTGTCCCCTTGTAAGATATCATTTTCATCCAGCTCAATGTCCTCACTATCATCAGAATCAAGCCATCCTAGTAGATCTTGATCGTCGAGTACATCTTGACTAGTGAAATTATTGAAGTTATTCGTACTACAAATAGATGTATCAAGCCTTTGAAAGGCTTCAATAGTTTTGGAAGAAGGATGCCCATATGTATTTTCTCCTACAGAAATTACAGCAGGAGATTTTTTAACTATTACTATACTTTTCCAAAACGCGTTGCATATATTTTTCTCGGAACCGTGATGTGGAATCTGAGTCATTAATAGTTGCCCCCTTAATCGATTATATTCTTTTCTAATAATTCTCTCAAAGGCTTCAGTATCTGCGTCTGCCGTTAATAAAATGAAGTTATCTTGATTGCCAATCTTAATAATTGTACTCAATAGATTTGCATCAGAATTGTTTTTACCAAAATCTAAAATATCTCCTTTTAAGTATGCTCTTTTGGTGTACTCTGTGAATTCTTTATAAGAAGGAGATAAAAACTCCAAATAAATATTATTTTTTAGATGAATTGGTGAATAATCTTTTTGTATATATCCCTCATCCATAATTATAGTGTCATTAAGCGAATGAGAATACTGGAAAAGGTCGTCAATGGCCTTTTTTGCTTCCATTCCTCTAACTGCTGATTTGAGATAATCAGGATTTTGTTGACACGTATGCAGGAATCTATTTATTATAATATTATTCTTTTTACAGAACTTGAAAAAATTTAATAGACCCGAAAAATGATCTGTATGAGGATGTGATAAGATTACAAAGTCAATAATTTTTGGAGCAAGTCCTATTATATATTCAAGAACTGGATTTCTTCTCTCATAAGTGTTACAATCAACTATTCCTATACGAGGCAAACCCTCATCATCTTCCCATTCTATAATTATTGAATCCCCTTGACCAACATTTTTAAAGGTAATTTTAATCATCTAATAATTAAATAATTAGCGTTTACTTAGCCGCTTTATTAGTATAAGCTCCCTTGAAGTAATTACTACTATCAAAATATTCTTCAGGTGTAATATTATTTCCGTCAATATACTCTATAATATGTTGACCTTTTTTATCCTTTATTTGGATAATTATTAATTGTCCTGGAACCAGAGGCACAACTCCTTCTAGAACATCTCTTCTTATTTTTTTAGACTGATAAATTCTGCGCTTAATATCTTTTAAACACTCAATAGTAGCATACGTTTCATCTAAATCCAAAAGCTGACCATATATTGTTTGACTTCTAATTATTGGATCTTCATTTATGCCAGAAGGGCCAATAGAAATATTCGCAAGATCGCTATCGAAATCAACCTTTTTTATTTTTTTTATGAGAATGTTATCTTCATAATCAAACGCTTTCGAATTCACACTACTTGTAAATGCCTCATAGAATTTAGCAGTTATCAGAGATTTAAATTCATTTATTAACTCTGCCCTTTCGTATGCACTATCGCCAAGGGTTGTTTCGGTTATTTTTGACTCTTCCATTATTTGAAACTATTTAACTTACTATTATGCTTTTTAAGCATTTTGCTAAATGCCTCAAGACTCACATCAATTGTCTTATGAATATCAACTAATTCAAATATGATTCCACTCTTCTTTGAATATTCTATCAGATTACTTCTGCTAGTTGAGAATATTTTAAATCTTTCTAAGTCCTTCATACCATTAAAAGGTCCAAAGGTTATTTTGTGGACTCTAATTTTTTCGTTTACTTCTAGTGTAATTGCAATATCCGTTGGATTGTAAAACTCCATTGGTATATTTGATGATAAATACCTCATTTTAAACCCCTTTACAGTATCTACAAAAGATTCTTCAGATTCATTTAACGACCAAGATGCTAAAATCATTTCTGTAATTTTTCCAAAAGAGTCCGACTTTTTGTACCTATCCAGTATATTATAGAACTGCTGTAATGGTCCATCTTCTTTTGTTAAATCGTCTCGTTCAAGTTCATTAACGAAGATTATCCTATCCCACCTACAATCTATAAAAAATCGCTCCTCTTTGAAAATAAGCACAATATACTCCCCATTTTCATCACTATTGATGCTTGCCTCAGCCAGCTTTAGAAATGGAGAAAGGATTCTTCTATTTATTTCGTGAAAATTTAAAATAGGAGTGTAGCGAACTTCAAACTGAAGCTTTAACTTTTGCATATTAGAGTCAGATTGAGGCGGATTAGTGGGATATTTGTTTGTAAGGAACTGTTTTACGGTAACAAAAGTTCTAGTCGATTTGCCTGGTTGGCAAAATAGATTAATAATTTTATTCTTCAAATAGGTGTCTACCCTAATATTATTTTATAACATATACATATTAAGCAATAATAGGAATGTTAAATGGAATACATGAATGCAATACTTAATATGTATAAAGTAATAGCAATAGATTTTGTGATTTGCAGCCATTTTTATACCTAAATCACACAAAAAGCCTTTAAAAGCTAATCTAGGGGCTTTTTGGTAGCCAAGCCGAGGGTTGAAGCTATGATAATTAGTTTATATTGCTTTTCCTACAATAATACCCTCAATGGACCATCAGTAAGAAAATAGCGAAATTTGTGTACGATTAAGCCGCAACATAACAAAAAGCCCTTGTAAGAGCTTAACTTACAAGGGCTTATGTTTTTTACTAGTAGCGGGGACAGGACTCGAACCTGTGACCTTTGGGTTATGAGCCCAACGAGCTACCAACTGCTCCACCCCGCGATATATTGGACTGCAAAGATAGGTAAGGTTCGGAAGAAAACAACTACCTTTGCAGAAAATTTTAAATAAAATTGCTATTTTCTCATGGAGACACCCACGCACAAAGCAGGCTTCGTCAGCATCATCGGTAAGCCCAATGTAGGCAAATCCACGCTGATGAACGTACTGGTGGGCGAAAAGTTGTCCATTATCACCTCCAAGGCCCAGACCACCCGCCACCGGATTATGGGTATCCTCAACGGGTCGCACGAAGGCACGGAGTTCCAGCTGGTCTATTCCGATACGCCGGGCATCATCAAGCCGCAGTACGAACTGCACAAGTCCATGATGCGCTTCGTCCACACCTCGCTCGACGATGCCGACGTAATCCTCTTCGTGACTGACCTGTTTGAAAAGCACGACGAAAACGACGTGATCGAAAAGCTGAAGCGGATCGAAGCACCGGTGTTCCTGATTATCAATAAGATCGACCTGGCGACCGAAGAGCAGGTGCAGGAAAAGCTGGCCTACTGGAAAGAACACTTCCCTACGCAGGAACTCATTCCGATTTCGGCGTTGAAGCAGTTCAATACCGATACCCTCCTCAGCCGCATCATCGAACGGCTACCGGAGCACCCGCCTTATTTTCCGAAGGATGAACTGACCGACAAGCCGGAGCGTTTCTTTGCTTCCGAGATCATCCGGGAGAAGATTTTCACCAACTATAAGAAGGAAGTACCCTACAGCTGCGAAGTGGTCATCACCGAATTCAAGGAGAAGGACGACATCATCGTGATCCGCTCCGAAATCCTGGTGGAGCGCACCAGCCAGCGGGGCATCATCATCGGCGACCAGGGCAAGGCCATCAAGAAAGTGGGCACCGAAGCCCGGGAGGAAATGGAAAAATTTTTCGGAAAGAAAGTCTTCCTGGAGCAGTTTGTAAAAGTAGAACCCGATTGGCGCAACAAAGCCACCAAACTCAGCCACTTCGGCTATAATCAATAACTGAGGGACTGAAGGATGGAAGGATTGAATGTATTTACTCAATCCCTCCGTCCTTCGATCCTTCCATTCCCAAATGTATGGCAAATAACATAGTAGCGATAGTAGGCCGGCCCAACGTAGGCAAGTCCACTTTTTTTAACCGCCTGATCGAAAGACGACAGGCCATTATGGACAACGAAAGTGGCGTAACCCGCGACCGGCACTACGGACACGCCGAATGGACCAATAAGTACTTTACGGTCGTCGACACCGGCGGATACGTGGTCGGTTCGGAGGACATCTTCGAAGGGGCCATCCGCGAACAGGTGGAGATCGCCATCGAAGAAGCGTCCGTCATCCTGTTTATGGTCGACACCGACGCCGGCCTGACCGATATGGACAAGGACTTCGCCAAGGTGCTCCGCAAATCGAAGAAGCCGGTACTGCTGGTGGCCAACAAGGCCGACAGTTCCATGAAGGTGCAGACTTCCGCCGAATTTTACGCCCTGGGTATGGGCGAAGTGTACCCCATTTCCTCCCAGTCGGGTTCCGGTACGGGCGAACTGCTGGATGCGGTGATCAGTCACCTGCCTACCGATGGGGAAGAAAACCCCGACGAAGGCATCCCCAAAGTGGCTATTCTGGGACGCCCCAACGTGGGCAAATCTTCCTTCCTCAATGTACTGCTGGGCAAAGAGCGCAGCATCGTGACCGACATTGCCGGCACCACCCGCGATGCCATCGACACCCGGTACAAGGCCTATAACAAGGAAATCATCCTCACCGACACGGCCGGAATCCGCCGGAAGTCGAAGGTGAGTAACAGCATTGAGTTTTATTCGGTGCTGCGTTCCCTGCAGGCCCTGGAAGAAGCCGATGTCTGCGTGATCATGCTGGACGCCAGCCGGGGACTGGAAGCCCAGGACCTGAACATCATCGGTCTGGCCGACAAACGCAAGAAGGGAATGGTGATTATGGTGAACAAGTGGGACCTGATTGAGAAGGAGACCAATACGGCCCAGAAGTTCAAGGACGAAATTCTGCAGCGCCTGGCGCCGATGGATTACATGCCCATTATCTTCACTTCGGTCATTGAGAAGCAGCGCATTTTCCAGGTCATGGAAAAGGTGATGCAGGTATACGAAAACAAGGTGAAGAAAATTCCGACGTCGGCGCTCAACGAAGTGCTGCTGCCGGAGATTGAGTCCAACCCGCCCCCTTCCCTGAAAGGCAAGTATATCAAGATCAAGTACATCACGCAATTGCCCACGAAAACGCCTTCGTTCGCGTTTTTCTGCAACCTGCCGCAGTACATCAAGGAGCCGTACCAGCGTTTTCTAGAAAATAAAATCCGCAAACACTTCGGCTTCGAAGGCGTGCCGATCAACGTGTTTTTCCGGAAGAAATAAGAAAATCAGTGAACAGTGATTGATGATAGAAATGATTGCGGCATTCAGCAACCATCTATCAGAAAATTCCTGTCCATCCGTAGCGCAGGCTTGAAGGCCTGCGCTACGGATGGACTTTACAAACCAGTTGCGCAAGTTCTGAATCAAATGGATAATGGATTCACTGGTTAAATTTTAATTTTGTATTGCCCATTTACTCTAACCGTTCACTGATAACTGTTTACTGTCAACAGCATCCTTTCGTGCATGCGCCAGCCTGAACCTAAAGAAACCTTTGATCGCTATTTTCCGGCCTCTTTAACTCAGTATTGTCAGAACCTGTGGCTGCAATACCCTTTCCGCTTCAAGATTGCCCGCCATCGGCGCAGCCGCCTGGGTGATTACCGGTATTCAAAAGAGAGCGGACACGAAATTTCGGTCAACGGTACGCTGAATCCTTACGCATTTGCTTTTACCTACCTGCACGAAGTGGCCCACCTGCTGACGCAGCAGGAGCGAAATCACTGGCCGGTGGGGAAACGGAAACCGGTTTTTCGTCCGCACGGCCCTGAATGGAAGCGGCACTTCCGGGAATTGATGCAGCCTTTGTTGGGTACGGAAGCCTTTCCCCTCCCCTTGCGGACGGCCTTGGAGCGACATATGCGCAACCCTTCGGCTTCTTCCGGTGCTGATCCGGCATTGGTAGCCGCTTTCCGGGCCTTCGATTCGGTCCGCAACGACAACAAAATGCTGCTCAGCGACCTGAAGCACGGCGATACGTTCCACCTGAACGGACGAACCTTCGTGAAAGAAACGACCCGCCGCACCCGGGCGTTGTGTCTGGAACTGAAATCCAGGCGGAAGTACACGGTATCGGAAGCCGCCTGGGTGGAAAGAGCGGGAGATGCGCCGTAAGATTCACTGCGTCTTTCCAATCTGTATCGAACAGAAGATGTGTATGTTTGCGTAATCAAGCCCTTTTCCGGTGGATCTATGCTTAAAACCCGACTCCTTTTCTTCTTGGCATTTTGGCTGGTAGGAACCGGCGCCTACGCCCAGGGTTCGGTACTGGCGGAAGGAAACTGGTATCAGATCGGCGTGGTCAATTCGGGCATTCACCGCCTGGACGCGGCCTTTCTGCAAAAGCTGGGCCTGCCGGTCAATCGCCTGGATCCCCGAAACATCCGACTGTACGGAAACGGAGGCGGCATGCTGCCTCAGCTCAACCGTACGCCCCGGCCCCAGGACCTGACGGAGAATGCCATCTACGTAGCTGGTGAGCAGGATGGCCGGTTCGATGGCAACGACTACGTGCTTTTCTACGCCCAGGGACCGCACACCCTCCAGTACAACGCCGATACGAAACGATTCAGCCACCAGACGCACCTGTATGCAGACACTGCCTATTATTTTCTGACCATTGATGATACCCCCGGTGCCCGCGTTGCCGATCAGCCCAGCCTGACTGCTGACCGCCCCATCCGTACGTTCGACGACTACGTTTTTCACGAATTGGAGCAGCGCAACCTCTTGCAATCGGGAAGAGAGTGGTTCGGAGAAACGTTTGACCTCAACCCGGAGCTGACGCTGACATTCAACCTGCCTGACCTGGTGCCGGGAGCCCCCGTCTACGTCCGTTCTTCGGTGATGGCCGCCGCACCCCTGACCACCCAGTTTCAGATTCAGTTAAACGGTCAGGCCCTCGGCAGTCAGACCATGACACCCATTTCGGGTGGGCGCTACGATTACAAGGGATTCCGGAAAGAGGATTTTTTTACCGGCAGCGTCCCCTCCGGCGGGGCGGCCTCCCTGCAGGTAAAGCTTACCTACGACCGACAGGGGAATAATGCCGCCCGGGGTTACCTGGATTGTATTGGTCTGCAGACCCAGCGCCAGTTGAGGCTTTCGGGCAGCCAGACTGCTTTCCGGTCCATTGAGAGCACGCATGGAACCGAAGCCCGTTTTGAAATCAGCGGAGTGCAGACTTCCTCCCGCATCTGGGAAGTAACCGACCCTTTGCACCCGAAGAACCAGGTTTTTACCCTTCAAGGCAACCTAGCCGTTTTTGGGGCGGAAACGACCACATTGCGGGAGTTTGTCGTTTTTGCTGACACCCGGGAATCCGCTTTCGAATCCCCGGTGTCGGGCTGGAAGATCGCCAACCAGAACCTGCACAGTATGGCAACCCCGCAGTTGCTCATTGTGACACATCCGCTGTTTCGGCCGCAGGCAGAGCGACTGGCCCGTTTTCGCCGTAGCCACGATGGTCTGAGCGTAGAAATTGCCACGACGACAGAAATTTTCAACGAATTCTCATCCGGAAAAGCAGACGTCACCGCCATTCGCGACTTCGCCAAGCTCCTTTACGACCGGAGCCCGGAAACCTTCCGGTACCTGCTGCTCCTGGGCGATGCTTCGTACGACTACAGGAACCGGGTGACCAATCAGACGGCCTTCGTGCCGGTGTACGAATCGCGGGAATCGTTGCATCCCATCTTCAGCTATTCTTCCGACGACTACTTCGGCTTTATGGAACCCGACGAAGGCGATTGGACGGAAAGCAACCTGGGTGATCACACGATGGAAATCGGGGTGGGCAGAATTCCCGCCCGTTCGGCCGACGAAGCCAAATGGGTAGTAGACAAACTTATCCACTACGCCACCGGGGTGCAGTCGCTGGGAAAATGGCGCAACCGCATCAGTTTCGTGGCCGACGACGGGGATGCCAACACCCACCAACTGGACGCCGACCGGCTGGCGCAGGGCGTAACGGGGCAATATCCACAAATGAACGTAGATAAGATTTACGTCGACGCCTTTCCACAGGTGGTCACGGCGGGTGGACAACTGGCACCCCGCGTGCAGGAAACCATCAACCGGACGGTCAATCAGGGTTCGCTCATCGTGAATTACACAGGCCACGGCGGCGAATCGGGCTGGGCGGAAGAGAAAATTCTCACCATTGCGGACATTCTTTCCTGGAAAAACCCTGACAACCTGCCGCTATTCGTGACGGCCACCTGTGAGTTCGGGCGCTACGACGACCCTGCCCGCACCTCGGGAGCCGAAATGATCCTTCTCAAGAAAAACAACGGCGGTATTGGCCTGGTGACGACTACCCGACCGGTTTTTTCCAATACGAACTACTACCTGAACCAGGCCTTTTATCAGGCGGTGTTTGAACCGACTGCTATCGGCATGCCGCGGCTGGGCGACATTGTACGGCAAACCAAGAACAACAGTCTGAGCGGCAGCGTCAACCGCAACTTCTCTCTGCTGGGCGATCCTTCCATGCAACTGGCGTATCCGCAGCATGAAGCAGTATTCACCCACCTGAACGGCAAAAGCCTGGAAGATGGCCCTGACATCGGAGTGGATACCCTCAAAGCCCTGAGCCGAATTACGCTGCAAGGGGAAATCAGACAACGAAATACCCGGAACCGGCTGGATTCTTTCAACGGAGAGGTAGCAGTTACCATTCTTGACAAACCGGCTCAGCTGAGCACGCTGGGCACTGAAAACGACGGCCGCCCCAGCGACAAGATGAATTTTGAGCTGCGCAAAAACCTGATTTTTGAAGGAAAAGCCAGCGTAAGCCAGGGTACGTTCAGCCTGTCTTTTGTGGTACCCAAAGACATTGATTACCGTTTTGGCAAAGGCAAGATTAGCTTGTACGCCCGTAGCCAACCAACCACCGAAGACGCAGGGGGTGCTTTTACGGAAGTTGTAGTCGGCGGTAGCGGGTCCGGGGTAACAACCGATCAGACGCCGCCCGTCGTACGCCTGTTTATGAACGACACCACTTTTGTCAACGGAGGAAAGGTACAACGCGATGCCAGTCTGCTGGCCCTGCTCAGCGATGAAAGTGGCATCAACCTGGCTTCGGGAGGAATCGGACACGAAATTACGGCGGTGCACAACGACGGCGAACAGGTCATCATATTGAATGATCATTATAGTGCCGCCCTGAATACGTACCAGACCGGGATGGTACTTTACCCTTTCAAAAACCTGCCCCTGGGGAAAAATACCCTTCGGCTAAAAGCCTGGGATACGTACAATAATTCAACGGAGGCCACGTTGGATTTCATTGTAACCGAAAATGCATCCTTGGAAATCAAAAGTGTGTGGAACTACCCTAACCCTTTGCAAATCGACCAGCGTGCATCCACTACTTTTAGTTTTGAACACAACCGGGTCGGGGAAGACCTGGCCACCACCATTGAGATTTTTGACCGGCTGGGAAGAAAGCTCAAAACCCTTTCTGCTCAATTGGACCGGTCTGAAAGTCCCTGCATCGCAGGTACTTGGGATGGTACGACGGAAGAGGGCGACATTCCGGCTCCCGGATTATATATTTACCGGCTCACGACCCGTTCGCTTCAGGATGGCATTTCTACCAGCAAATCCAATAAAATCTTGTTATTGAAGTGATTACTAATCCATATAGAAAAGTATACATGTACGTTTTGACCAAGTAACGCCCCTAATTCAATTGTTTCTTCTTATTGACAATTGATCTTATTCTTTAACTTTACGACGATAAAACTATCCCAATGCGAATCAGACTTCTTCTAATCACAGCTTTTGTCACTCTGGCAGGTGCATCAAGGGTTTTTGGCCAAAATGTAATTTCTACTGCAGTTCCTTTTCTTTCTATTTCTCCGGATTCCCGCAGTGGAGCCCTGGGCGACGCCGGGGTAGCCATTTCTCCCGACGCCAATTCCATTTACTGGAACCCCGCCAAGCTGGCATTCAGTGAGAAAAGAGTCGGGGTCGCCCTTTCGTATTCGCCCTGGTTGCGCAATCTGGTGAATGATATGTCACTGTCTTATTTATCAGGTTATTATAAATGGGACGATAAGCAGGCGGTCGGACTGGCCCTTACTTATTTTGATTTGGGAAGTATCGAATTCAGAAATGATCAGGGAGGTTTGACTGGCAATGCGACCCCCCGCGAAACGGCCATCACAGCCTCTTATTCCCGCAAACTGGGCCGCACCTTTTCCATGGCCGTCAACCTGCGTTTCATCAACTCCAACCTGACGGGTGAGGGACTTTTTGGCCAATCCAACATCATTAACGGAGCACAATCCAATCCGGGCAATACGGCGGCCGGTGATATCGGCGCTTTTTATACCAAAGACATGAACTGGGGTGGCAAGGACATCAACCTGGCCCTGGGCGGGATGATTTCCAACCTGGGCGGAAAAATTGCTTACAACAACACCCAGAACGACTTTATTCCAACGAACCTGAGATTGGGTTCGGCCCTTACTTACAATGTTGACGTGTATAACAAGTTTGTGCTTGCCCTGGACTTTAACAAACTGATGGTGCCTACTCCCCGACTGGTAGAGGAGCAGCGAAACGGAAGAACGGTTCTCGTCAATGCCAACGCCAACAAAGGTTTTATACCCGGGGTTTTTGGTTCGTTTGGTGACGCTCCCGGCGGCTTCTCCGAAGAGCTGCAGGAAGTTTCCATCGCTTCCGGGTTGGAATACTGGTACAATGATACCTTCGCGCTGAGAGGTGGTTATTTCGGAGAAAACCGCAACAAAGGCAACCGCAAATACTTCACGCTGGGATTGGGATTCCGTTACAACCAAATGGGTTTCGACTTTGCTTACCTGTTTCCGCAGGGATACAACAGCCCGCTGGCCAACACGCTGCGATTTAGTCTGCAATTCAACATCGACCAACCCAAAGCCGGTACCCGAAACGACATTACCAACTGATCCATTTCTAATAGAAAAAGAATTAGCCATTCGCCTTTCCATGCGAATGGCTAATTCTTTTTTAGGCAATTTGCCATCGGATTATTTCTACCGGACCAAGTTCATTATTCTACAATCTGCCCCGTGTGCAGAAAAAAAGCTCATTTCACCTATGTTTGACCGAAGCCAAGCTCCTGATTTCCAAACCATTCAAACCATATCCATTCCCAAAGCCCAAACCTTTCACCTGGACAATGGGCTTCCCTTACACGTCATCAACGTCGGGGAGCAGCCGCTGCTGCGGATCGAATGCCTCTTCCAGGCGGGCACCTGGTACGAACCGGAGCGGGCTACTTCTTTATTCACGGTAAAAATGATGAATGAAGGCACTTCTACCCGCAGCTCCCGCCAGATCAGCGAATACGTGGATCAATACGGAGCCTTTATTGAATTTAACCACGGAGTAGACAAAATCACCGTCACCGTATATTCACTGGTGAAATACCTGCCGGAGATTCTGGTGCTGCTCAGCGATATTCTGCAGGATTCCATTTTTCCGGAACGCGAACTGGACAACCTGAAGAACATTACGCTGCAGACATTGAAAGTCAATCTGGAAAAGAACGCCTACGTTGCCAATGCGCTTTTTCGATCCCATCTGTTTGGTGAAAACCATCCCTACGGAAAAAGTCTGCGCGAAAAAGACATTCTGTCGAAGGAGCCCGAAGGACTGAAAGCTTTTTATGAGCAGCGCATCCGTGGCAAAAGCTTTGACATTGTGCTGGCCGGTAAAGTAAGTGAAAAGGAGATTGGCCTGGTCAACCGTTATCTTGGGCAGTTAGCGGTTTCATCCGCCAATGGCCTGGATAGACCTGCCGATGCTCAGGTTACCACCTACCAGCCGGTATTGGTGACCAAGGAAGAAAGTCTGCAGTCGACCATCCGGCTGGGCAGGCGTTTGTTTCCGCGCCGGCATCCGGACTACGCGCGGCTGTCGGTACTCAACGAAGTACTGGGTGGTTACTTCGGGTCGCGCCTAATGAAAAACATTCGGGAAGACAAAGGATTTACTTACGGCATCTCTTCCAATCTGGCGGCTTTTCAGAAAGAAGGCTACTGGCTGATTGGTACGGACGTAAAAAGGGAATCGACCGGGCAAACGTTGCGGGAAATTGAGAAGGAGATTGAGCGCCTGCGGACGGAACCCGTGGATGCCTACGAACTGGAAACGGTCAGAAATTATATGATCGGCTCATTTGCCGGTTCGCTCAACACCGCTTTTGATATAGCCGACCGCTTCAAGATTACCTATTTTGAAGGACTGCCGCTGGATTATTACGATCATTACATCGACCGGGTGCAGTCGGTAAGTGCCGCTGATTTGCTGGAGCTGGCCAATACGTATCTGGTTGGCGAAGCATTTCAGGAAGTAGTAGTGGGAGGAATGTAACTCAGTTAACAGTGAACAGTTAACAGTTAACAGTTAGTGAACCTTATGCATCACTGTTTACTGATAACTGTTCACCGTTTACTGTAATCAGACTTTGGCCTGGTTACCGAAGTCAGCAGCACGATCGGCGGCTTCTTTGGCCTTGCTGGCACCATAGTCGGTAGCTTTGTTGGCTTTATCAGTCACCTTGCTGGTCAAATCGTTGATGCTTGAAATGACAGAGTTCTTCAGTTCGTTTAATTTATCCAGACTGGAATTGAACTGACCACTGAGATCATTGCCCAGACTACCTGCCGAATCAACAATTTTTTTCCTGGACTCTTTGCCACTGTATGGAGCCAATAGCATACCGGCAGCCACTCCTGCCGCAGCGCCAACGATAAAGCTCAACAGTACACTCTGATTGTTATTTTTCATTCTAAAAAAAGGTTTAGGTGTGTGAAAAAATAAAGGATTGACCCTGAGGCCACTCGCTAATATACTGATTCTCCCCTTACAAGGTTGTCCCGATGAATGATTTTTCTTTTTCGATGGAAACGTAAATTCTTCCATGAAATGAGATTCATTTCCGTACCTGGATTATCCTGGGCGAATGCAATTCGCTGCGATTTCCCTGTCTTGCGCAGTAAATAAGAGAATTTTGCCAACTTTTACCAGCAAGCCTCATTCTTATATACTGGAGGCATTTTTATCAAATTTTTTATGAATTATTTTTCATATCCGGCGGAAACGGACGGACAGAATTGACCTTTTATCATCGCTTTCGGCGGACAAGGGGATACTGACAAAAGATATCTATTCCTCATTCCCTTTTTCTAGATTTGCGCCCATGCTACTGTTCAAACGGCTTTATTCGGTCTGGTGCTATACCTGGTTCATTCTGCTGTTTCTGCTCCTGTTTCCTTTCTTCTGGTTGTTTCTGCAACGGGAAGCCTGGAAGCCCCGGGCACACTACCTGAATCGGCTGTGGGGGCAGCTTTATTTTCCGCTGTGTGGCATCAAAGTAGAAGTGGTTCATCGTGCCCCCATCGACCGATGCCAGGCCTACGTTTTTTGTGCCAATCACACCTCTTACCTCGACATTGCCGTGATGGGTTTGGTCATTTCCAATTACTACGCTTTTATTGGCAAGAGCTCCCTGCAAAAGATTCCCCTGTTTGGGTATATGTTTCGCAAACTACACATTCAGGTAGACCGGGCAAGCCGCCTGAAAAGCCACCAGACTTATCAACTGGCACTGAAAGAGCTGCGAAAGGGCCGTAGCCTCGTCGTTTTTCCCGAAGGAGGCATTTATACGAAAAATCCTCCGGAAATGACTCCTTTCAAGGACGGTGCTTTCCGGATGGCCATCGAAAGGCAGGTGCCACTGGTGCCCATTACTTTGCCCTACAACTGGAAGGTGCTCCCCGACGATGGTAGTCTGCTCTTCTCCCGGCATCCGGTGTTGGCGGTCGTACACCCACCGATTCCGACTACCGGATTGCAGCTCAAGGATTTGGAAGCCCTGAAGAAGGAGACGTACCAAACCATCGAAAATGAACTAAAAAGGCACCAATAGTCCGAAAAGAACACAAAATATTGCCTTTAGAACCCAATTTACTGCGTTAATTTCCGTTTACATCGTTTAACTTGCCATTCTGAACCGAATCAAATTCATGCAAGTAGATAAAGAAACCCTCAGAAAGATTGCGCACCTTTCGCGGCTGGACCTGGAAGAAAAAAACGAGAAGGACCTGATGGATCGGATGAACCGGATTTTGACCTGGATGGAAAAGCTCAATGAAATCAACACCGACCAGGTAGAGCCACTGACCCATATGTCGGAAGAAGTCAACATCATGCGCGAAGATGAGGTGCTTCCTCCCCTGCCCCACGACCGGGGTCTGCTAAACGCGCCCAAAAAAGACGCGGACTACTTTCGGGTACCCAAGGTACTGGAGTAGGTATTTGTTCTCTATTCATTCCCGTCAATCACTCTTCGGATTAACTCCGCCCTCCTGCACCCAAAGGGGTGCGGAAGAAATTATACATGGAAACAATTTTTTTCTGGAAAAACTGGGACAAAGAAGACCGGGGTATTTATCTGTTCGCCCTGGGAACCCTGTTCCTCTCCCTGCTCTTCTATTTGCTCAGCTACTGGATGGGTCCGAAAGCCCTGATCAACTGGACGACCCAGAGTGAACTGGAAGATGTTCCGGTGCTGCTGGACAACTTTCGGGAAGGGATTTTCAACGTTCCGGTGGAAGCACTCAACTACATCATTACTGAGCGGTTTGTGGGTTCGGATATGGCTGTCAATTTTACGGCCAGCTATTTGTTCCTGGGGTTGCTGGCACTGGGGGTGGTGCTGGGCCTAACAGTCATCACTTTTTTGAGCCGGTTCCGGTACGTCATCAGTATGGCTGCCTTTATCGGAATGCTACTGGGGTTTCATTTTGAACTGCTTTATCTTGCCGGACTGAGCAATAACACGCCTTTTATTGTCATTCTTGCCCTGTACGGCACCCTCAGTTATTACTTTCACGCATTCAGTACCGACACCAGCCTTCTGTTCCGGATTGCAGGCTTTGGTCTGCTCACGGTGCTCATCGCCGCCGGTATTGCCTGGACTACCTCCGTCCCTCATCCGGCGCTGCAACTGAGCAGTTACGGCATTGTGGTTCCCCTGATCATCGGAATGATGTTTATCTTTCTGGTTTCAGCCGAAATCCCTTACGCTTTCCTTTACCTGATTACCCGCTCCAATACGGAAGGCAGCCGCAACAGCTTTCTGCATTTTTCGGTGGCCAGTGGATTTTATTTCTTCAATATGCTGGTTGTGTATCTGAAAAATGCCGGCATAGCCGACCTCAACCTGCTTTACGTCAGCCCCTTCCTGATTTTTGTAATTTCGGCCATTTTGGGCGTCTGGGGACACCGGACGCGCACCCAGCAATCGGGAGGCGTACTGCCGCACCAACCTTACGGAGCGCTTATGTACACGGCCCTGGGCACCATTGCTGCCGCTACCTTCGCTTACGTATTTGCTACGGGCAACGATCCCCTGGTGGAAGTACTGGAAGACCTGATCGTTTTCAGCCACCTGGCTATGGCCCTGCTATTTTTCCTGTACGTGGTGATCAACTTCGGCGATCTGCTCAGCCAAAACCTGAAGGTGTACAAGGTGGTTTACAAACCCAACCGGATGCCTTTCTTTATGGCCCAGGCGGCTTCATTACTGATCGTTTTCGCCTTTTTTGCCCAGGCCAACATGGTACCTTACCAGCAGGCCATCGGGGGTTACTACAACGGGCTTGGCGACCTGAACACAGCCGCTAAAGAGCTGTTTCTGGCCGAGCAGTATTACAAGATGGGACTGGAATACAGCCGCAATAACCATAAATCTGCTTATGCGCTGGCTTCCCTGGCCCGCATTCAGAACGACCCCATCGCAACGGAGTATTATTTCCGACAGGCCGCAGCCAAGAATCCCCAGCCTTACGACTACGCCAACCTGGCAAGTCTGCAAATCGGCGATAATCATTTCTTTGAGGCGTTGTTTACGCTCAAGGAAGGGGTACGGAAATTTCCGGAAAGTGGCGAACTGTACAATAACCTGGCACTGCTTTACAACCGTACTTCGCTGGCCGATTCGGCTTTTCTCTTCTTCGACCTGTCGCGTGAGTTTGCCGACCGTAAGGAGGTAGCCGAAGCCAATTTGCTGGCTTTCTGGGCCAAAAATGCCGGCATCGGCAATCCGGATTCCCTGCTGGCCGCTACCCGAACTACCGACTACCTGCCCTTACTGAGTAATCAGACGGTGTTGAAAAACCTTTCCGGCCGGCAGGCACGCAAAGAACTACGGGCTGGCATTGCGGCCGACTCCGTACTCAACCGCAATACCTTTGCCTACCTTTTCAACCAGGCAGTGGGGTTGGCCCAGCAGTCCGACACGACCCTTCCGTCTAAGTACCTGACACTGGAACGCCAAGCAGATAACGGGTTGTACGCGGAGGACCTGGCATTTGCCAGGGCTTGTTACGAATTCCGGTTTGGTAACCGGGCGGCCGCCATTCAAACCCTGAAGAACCTAAGCCAGCAAGCCACCGACCGGGCAGACCTGTTCAACCTCGTACTGGGTGCCTGGCTATTGCAACAGCAAGCCTACCGATTGTCAGCTGAGTATTCTGCCCTTTCCAAAGACCCGCAGGCCCAATTTAATCTGGCAGTTGCCTTATCGGCCGCCGGGGCCGAAGCAGAAGCTTATACCGCCTGGAAACGAATCGTACAACTGGCCGACTCCCTCCGGTCCGACAAACAGCCGCTTTCGCCGGAGTACCCGCAGATGAAGCCCCTGGCCGAAAAGATGCTGGCGATCTACACCTCAGACGCTAGCCTGCAAAACCTGGATGAAGAGGGCAAAGTGATGTACCTGCTCTACCGGAAGGGAGCCCAAACGGAAGCCTACCGCCAGACTTACGCGGCCCTGATGCCCCGGGTGAACGAATTGGCCGGGCGGTCGGACGATCCGGATCAATCCCTTTATCAGCAGGCCAGTCAGGCGGCAGCGGACAACCAGGCTGAGAAAGCCCAATCTTTGTACCAGCAGGCGTTGAAGCGCAATCCGATGCAGGAAGACCTGGTGCTGAGCGCCAGCCGCTTTTTACGGGAAAAAATAAATAACAACGATGCTGCCTATGACCTGTTGGTCAATACCATTCAGATGAATCCGTATTCAGTACCTGTATACAAGGAATACATCCGGCAATGTCTGGCAATGGGCCTGACCAGTTATGCGGAAAAGGGCATGGAAACTTTGGGAACCATCACGACTCGCGCCGATTATCAGACATTTTTGCCGGAATACCGGGAGAAAATGGCTTTGATAGAAAAACAGGCGGAAGGTTTTCAGTAATTTCCTTAGTTTTATGTTGGTTGCACAAACATCGGCCGACCCGCTGATTCTTCCCCATCCTATCCTAGCCGTATGAAAAAAATCATCGAAACCGTCAACATCTCCAAGCGCTACATTATGGGCAGCGAAATCATTGACGCGCTCAAAAGCATTACCATTGATATCAACAAAGGAGAATACGCCGCTTTTATGGGCCCATCCGGTTCGGGTAAGTCTACGCTGATGAACATTGTCGGCTGCCTGGATACCCCAACCAGTGGCAAGTACATTCTCAACGGCAAGGACGTAAGTGACCTGGATGAGGATGAGCTGGCGGAGATACGAAACAAAGAGATCGGTTTTATCTTTCAGAACTTCAACCTGTTGCCACGTTCCTCAGCCCTGGACAATGTGGCCTTACCACTGATCTACGCCGGCTACAGCAAAAGCCAGCGGACCGAGATGGCCATGGAAGCCCTGAAAAACGTAGGACTGGATACCCGCTCCAAACACCAGCCCAATGAACTATCGGGCGGGCAGCGCCAGCGGGTGGCCATTGCCCGGGCCCTGGTCAACAATCCCAGCATCCTGCTGGCCGACGAACCTACCGGTGCCCTTGACAGCAAGACTTCCTACGAAATCATGGATTTGTTTGAGGAACTGCACAGCAAAGGCAACACCATCATCATGGTGACGCACGAAGAAGACATTGCCAAATACGCGCACCGCATCGTGCGTCTGCGCGACGGGCTAATAGAAAGTGACGTATTAAACGACGATATTCACAAGGCCAGTGCTTATATGAGGCCAACTGCAGCCAATAAATAATTGTCCGACAGACCGGAATCAGATCAGCCCTTCTCCCCTCTTCCTGATTGGATTCCGGTCTTTTTTTCAACTGCTGCCTTTTTCGCATTTTTCTTCATCTATCTTCTCTGCATTCGGGTCCGGAAGTAGGACCTTTACTTACATAGTTAAGTTTCAATTCAAACCTGCGTTTTTATCGCCACAAGTGGGTAATACCTTCGCAAGCGAATTTAAACTTAAATGTACCATGAAGAAATTGTTTACGTTGGTAGCCCTGTTGGCCACCGTGGGGTTGGCAAAAGCGCAGGAATTCAAACCTTTTAAAGTGGATCTGGCCGTTGGGTATGCCATGCCGGCCGGCTCTGGCAGCAAAGCCGGGGTATTGTTTGCTATCGAACCCAAGTATGCCGTTCAGGATCAGATTTCCCTGGGCTTGCGTCTGGAAGCAGCCGTAGTGGCCAGGGCGTTGGCAGAAAGTTACTCAGCCGATGTCAAGGCCATTGGTTCTTACGTACTTACCGGTGATTACTACTTTGGCACCAACAAATCGCGGGTATTTGCTGGTTTGGGTGCGGGTCTTTTCCGGTACGCGGCCGCGGCCGTTCAGGTTGACGAACAGGAAAACTATACGATTGCCGCTTACAATAAGTTTGGCATCGTTCCCCGGATTGGCGCCGAACTGGGTCACTTCCGCCTGGGACTGGAATACAACCTGGTTCCCAAGGAAATGGAAATCAAAAACGGCTATCTTTCCTTCAAGATGGGTATGTTTATTGGGGGTGGTAAAAACTAGTCCATCCCGTACGCATTGCCACGAAAAAGAGGCCACGCAAAATGCGTGGCCTTCTTGCTTCATACCGGTTCGCCATCATCATATTCCCATCCGGATGCCGGCCAAGCAGACACGTTCGCGGGGGTTACCAGCATCTATCGATTGTTCCTTAGGTAGTTCAGATACAGTAAACAGATTCTGGAGGCTCACGAATAACTGGGCTTTATTCATCCAGTTCCAACGGGTGGAATGAAAATCGTAGCCAACGAACACGTTGCGCATCTGAAAGAAAGAACGGCTTTTTAATTGTGGCGCAACGTATTGCCCGTTATTGAACTGCCTGACCCATATTTGTCCGCCCAAGGATATCTGGGTGAGTAATTCCGCTGAAAATCGTCCGTACCGGAAGGTATTGCTTAATCCGCCGAACCACTTCGGATTGGCACTGCCAATGGGTGTAAGGTCATTGGGGCGACTTAGGTACACCGGAAAACTAACGGAGCCATACATAGTGCCAATCGGATAGCCGGAGCTTCCACTGATTGTCCCCGTAGCCATGCCCTCACTAATTTGCAGAGTGACCAGGTTGTGCCCCATTACCAGCTGCGTATCCCACTGAAAAGCCCCCGTTGTATTTCTTGAACGCAGGCAGAACTCAACCCCCTGGTTGGTCATGGAACTTTCGCGGATCTGCGTAATAAAGCCCGTAGTATTGGGAATGTAAAAGGGTGCGATGAACGAACGATTGCCGTGGTAGTAATCCACCGTGAACAGAATGCGATCGTGTCCCATGCCCAGATCCAGGCCAATATTCCATTGATCCGTTCCGGAAATACGGTTGTTGCCAAAACCAGCCCGTAATTTCAACTCACTGATGGCCGTAACGTTTTCCATAAAGGCCTCCTCTGATACCCGCCAACCCAGGCCCACCGCCGGAATCAAATAGTTGCGGGCATAACCCCCCGCTCCAAATGCATCGTGCCGGGCAGTTAGTGTCAGCAGGTACCGGTCGCGGAAGGCGTAATGCACCTGTGAGAAAAAGGAAGTGGCTTTGGAACGCTGGGTGCTTTCGAAGCGTGAGATGTCCGTGCCGGTTTGCACATTCTCTACACGTTCCATCTTCAAATTTTGCTGGCTGAAACCAGCAATCAGGTTGAGACTGTGCCGGGCGTTGAACCGGTGCCGGAAACTAAGCATACTTTCGATTTGGTGGTAAGCATTGGGCAGATGGCTTGTGTTGCTTCGCCTGGTACTCTGCCCACTCCAGGTGAGTTGTTGCCAACCACTTGAATGCTGATCAAAAAGATGGAGCCCATAATGGAGGCGAAGAGAGAAACCGGGGAGAAATTCGTATTGACCAAAAACCTGCCCCAACCACTGTGCTCCGGCCTGGTTATCCCACCGGGCCGTTTCATCCAACTGCTGCGATAAACGGCTAAAGCCCCAATTGGTGCCCACTGTCAGCCCCCGGGCGGGTTGAGCACGCAGATTGGCCCGCAGGGAATAGCGGGTCAGTGAAGCGGCACTTATGGGTGACGCGTTTACCTGAGGTGAGTGGAAAACCGAACCCGAAACGTGGTACTGAAGCTTGCTGTAGCCCCCGTTTAATCCCAAGCCATAATTTTGCAAAAAAGTAGCGGACAACCGACTGTTCAGTATGGAGCGTCCTTCCTGAAGGCCTAAGTAAGAGTCGAATACCAGGGCAGGAGGTCTGGACTGCCCTTTTCGGGTCGTAATAAGCACTACGCCGTTTTCACCCAATACCCCGTATACCGCCGTTGCCGAAACATCCTTCAGGACTTCTACGGAAACAATATCACTGGCCGACAACATCTGCAACAAATCCGCGTCCTCTTTCAGTCCCATCGGATTCAAGGGAACGCCATCCATCACGTACAAGGGCGAACCTGCCCCGCGAAGGGAAGCGCTGGCACCCAAGCCCATTGCGCTGGCAGACGTAATAAGCAGTCCCGGGACCCGACCCTGTAGCCCATAAACCGGCACCAGCCCGGGCACCTTGTTGACATCCTGACCAGGAACGGAAAATACGGATCCGGTTACCCACTTCTGCGGATGTGAAGTATAACCCAGCAGTACAGATTTGCCCTGCGTACTGTCAAGCCGGGTGCTATCAACGGGGTCTGCATCACCTGCTTTCAACAAGTCCCGACCGGAGGCTGAAAAAAGAGAGGGCCATGCCCCGCACATGAAAAAAATCAAAGCCAGCTGCTTAATCATATCAAAACGAATGGATTAGGGTCTGAATAACCAAACATACATCAATATATTACAATTTAAAACAACAAGCAGTTAAATTTTATCTTCCTTCAATACCATTTAAAGAATTTTTATTCTCCTTCCCATATCTCCCAAATTCCCTTACCTTTGCGCAATTTGTGCTGCCAGTAGCGCTTAACCCTTAACCTCTATCCAAACCGTTTAAATGCCCAGAGACAACTCCATTAAGTCCGTTCTCATTATTGGTTCCGGCCCGATTATCATTGGCCAGGCTTGTGAATTTGATTACTCCGGCTCCCAGGCCGCGCGATCGCTGCGCGAAGAAGGAATTGAGGTCGTCCTCATCAATTCCAATCCGGCTACCATCATGACCGACAGCGTCACCGCCGATCATGTGTACCTGAAGCCATTGGAAAAGAAGTACATCGTCGAAATTCTGAATAAGCATAAGATTGATGCCGTACTTCCGACGATGGGTGGGCAAACTGCCCTCAACCTGGCCATTGAATGCGACAAGGCCGGGGTCTGGAAAAAATACGGAGTGAAAATCATCGGGGTGGACATCAAGGCCATTGAAACCACCGAAGACCGGGAAAACTTCCGCCTGAAAATGCTGGAGTTGGGGATTAACGTATGCAAAGGTGAAACGGCTCAATCCTTTTTGCAAGGCAAAGAAATCGCCCAGGAAATCGGCTTTCCGCTGGTGATTCGCCCTTCCTACACACTAGGAGGAACCGGCGGCGGCTTTGTCAATGAACCCAAGGATTTTGATGCCGCTCTGAACGCCGGTCTGCACGCCTCTCCCATTCACGAAGTGTTGATTGAGCAGAGCATTATGGGCTGGAAAGAATACGAACTGGAATTGCTCCGCGATAACCTGGGCAACGTGATCATCATCTGTTCCATTGAGAACTTCGATCCGATGGGCATCCATACCGGCGACTCCATCACAGTAGCCCCGGCCATGACCCTGCCCGATACCATCTACCAGCAGATGCGCAACCTGGCCATCAAGATGATGAACGGGATCGGACAGTTTGCGGGTGGCTGTAACGTACAGTTTGCCCTCAACCCGGTCGATGACATGATCATCGCCATCGAAATCAACCCCCGCGTATCGCGTTCATCGGCCCTGGCATCGAAAGCAACGGGATACCCCATTGCCAAGATTGCGGCCAAGCTGGCCATTGGGTACAACCTGGACGAACTGAAAAACGCCATTACCAAAACCACTTCGGCCTACTTCGAGCCCGCGCTGGACTACGTGGTGGTAAAAGTGCCCCGCTGGAACTTCGATAAGTTCAAGGGAGCCGACCGCCACCTGGGGCTGCAGATGAAGTCAGTGGGTGAAGCGATGGGCATTGGCCGCAATTTCCAGGAGGCCCTGCAAAAAGCCTGTCAGTCGCTGGAAATCAAGCGCAACGGATTGGGAGCCGACGGCAAAGAACTGACGGATCAGAACAAGATTCTGGAAAGCCTGGCGCACCCTAGCTGGAACCGCCTGTTCCACGTCTACGATGCCTTCAAACTGGGTATTTCCTTCAAAACCATTCACCACCTGACCAAAATTGATCCCTGGTTCCTGCACCAGATTGAGGAACTGGTTATTCTGGAGAAAGAGATTCAGAAATATTCACTGGAAAACCTGCCGGCCGAACTGCTGCTGGAAGCCAAGCACAAAGGCTACGCCGACCGGCAGATTGCCCACCTGCTGGATTGCTACGAAAGCGAAGTGTACAACAAGCGTACGGTACTGGGTATCCGTCGGGTATACAAATGCGTGGACACCTGCGCGGCCGAATTTGAAGCCAAAACCCCGTATTACTATTCCACCTTCGAGGGAGAAAACGAATCGGTAGTATCGGACCGGAAAAAGATCATTGTGCTGGGCTCCGGCCCCAACCGCATCGGGCAGGGTATTGAGTTCGACTACAGTTGCGTACACGGCGTACTGGCGGCCAAAGAGTGCGGCTACGAAACCATTATGATCAACTGCAACCCCGAAACCGTATCGACCGACTTCGACATTGCCGACAAGCTGTACTTCGAGCCGGTATTCTGGGAGCACATCTATGACATCATCCAGCACGAAAAGCCGGAGGGCGTCATTGTGCAGCTGGGTGGTCAGACTGCACTCAAACTGGCCGAAAAACTCAACCGCTACGGCATCCGCATCATCGGCACCAACTTCGAATCGCTGGACCTGGCCGAAGACCGCGGCAGCTTCTCCAACCTGCTGAAGGAAAACGACATTCCGTACCCGCAGTTCGGAGTGATTGAAGACGCCGATCAGGCGGTGGAGTTGTCCAGAGAGTTGGGCTTTCCGCTGCTGGTGCGGCCTTCGTACGTACTGGGTGGTCAGAGCATGAAGATTGTGATCAATGAGACGGAACTGGAAGAGCACGTAGTCAACATTCTCCGCGACATTCCCGACAACAAAATTCTGCTTGATCACTTCCTGGAAGGGGCCATCGAAGCCGAAGCCGACGCCATCTGCGACGGCGAAGACGTGTACATCATCGGCATTATGGAGCACATCGAACCCGCGGGCATTCACTCCGGCGACTCCTACGCCGTGCTGCCTCCTTTCAACTTAGGTGCCCTGGAAATCAAGCAGATTGAAAAATACACCCGGCAGATTGCGCTGGCGCTCAATACCGTGGGGCTGATCAACATTCAGTTTGCCGTAAAGGATGAAAAAGTGTACATCATCGAAGCCAATCCGCGGGCTTCGCGTACCGTGCCTTTTATCTGCAAAGCGTACCGGGAGCCGTACGTCAACTACGCTACCAAAGTGATGCTGGGTGAGAAAAAGGTGAAGGATTTTGAATTCAAACCCTATAAAAAAGGTTATGCCATTAAGATCCCCGTGTTTTCGTTCAATAAATTCCCGAACGTAAACAAGGAACTGGGGCCGGAAATGAAGTCGACTGGTGAAGCCATCTACTTCATCGACGACCTGGACGATGATTTCTTCGTAAAGGTTTATTCCGAAAGAAACCTGTATCTGAGCCGGTAATTGCCCGGAGAATAAAAGAAAACGAACCTATTGAATCGCTCCGGTGGTTCAATAGGTTCGTTTTCCAATATATTTGACTGTTTGTCCGTCATGATGAATAGATCTCCTGCGTTTATGGTAGTGAATACAGCTTGAATTGCAACCGAAAATTTCAGAAACATGCTAAAGACCATCCTTATTTTCGCTTTGATCATTTTTGTACTCAGTCGGCTGGGCGGCTTTCTGTTCCGCACGGTTCTCTGGCTGCTGGGTGCCGGCGTTGCCAAACAGGCGCAGAAAGAGTACCAGCGTCCGCAACCCACCAAGCGAAAAGAAGGCAGTATACACGTGGACTACGTGCCGGAGAAAGAGTCAGAAAAACGTCGTCCGGCCAATTACAACGGTGGTGAATACATTGACTACGAAGAGGTGAAATAGAGAACTTTGAAAAGTGCATCTCCCATTGCTTCCTTCTTTCCCCTCCCCTATGCTTGCTTTTATTCACTGGAATGTCGATCCAGAAATCTTCACCATCGGTTCGCTCACGGTACGTTGGTACGGGCTGCTGTTTGCCCTGGGCTTTCTGCTGGGGCAGCAACTGCTCATCCGGATGTTTAAGGCCGAAGGCAAACCCGAAAGCGACGTGGAGGTGCTGACCGTATACATGGTGCTTTCAACGGTAATCGGTGCCCGGCTGGGCCACATGCTCTTTTACGATTTCGATGATTTGATAGCCGATCCGATGGTCATCTTCCGCATATGGGAAGGCGGACTGGCCAGCCACGGAGCGGCAATTCCCATTTTTATCGCTTTGTACCTGTATACGCACTACGGCATTGCCTTTTTTCACGAAGGCAAATTTTTGCACATCTGGAAACGGAACAGGCCAGGGCAGTCTTACCTATGGGTAACGGACCGAATTGCCGTGACGGTAGCGCTGGCGGGCTGCTGCATCCGGCTGGGCAACCTGATGAATTCGGAAATCATTGGCTTGCCGACGCAAGTACCCTGGGCCTTTGTTTTTGAGCAGGTGGATCAACTCCCCCGGCATCCGTCCCAGCTATACGAAGCCATCACCTGCCTGATTCTGCTTTTCCTGCTCTATGCGTACTGGAAACGCCGGAAGGGGCATACGCCCGAGGGCAGCATTACGGCTTTGTTCCTGATTTACATCTTTACCCTGCGCTTTTTCTACGAATTCCTGAAAGAAAACCAGGAGGCGTTTGAAAGCAATCTGATCGATCAGTACGGCCTGAATATGGGACAAATCCTGAGTGTTCCGGCCGTAGCATTCGGCGTCTTTTTGTGGGTTTATTCCCAACGACAGGCGAAAAAGCTTCCGGTCAGGGCGTAATATTGACAGCTGTCAGCATTAGATACTCAGATCAGAAATTCATTATTTTTTTGGCTACTTAACTCTTCCCGACATTGCATACCGCTGACTACTGGATCGAACTGTTGCAATTGAAGCCCCATCCCGAAGGTGGTTACTACCGGGAGATGTATCGGGCGGATGAAACGATGGCCCCCGAAGCGCTACCGAATCGGTATCAGAACCAGGCGCACGTGTACAGCACGGCCATTTACTTTCTGCTCAAAGCCGGCGAACCTTCTAAATTTCACCGTTTGCAATCGGACGAACTGTGGCACTACTACGCGGGCAGCTCCGTTACCATTCACCTGATTGACGAACGCGGCGAACACCTGCAGAAAGTGCTGGGGCCGGACTATGAAAAAGGGCAGGCTTTTATGCAGGTCATCCCCCGGCAGCAATGGTTCGGTGCGGCGGTCAATTCAGTTGTTGAGGACACTTCAGCCGAAGAAAATCCGCGTGGCTACGTACTGATTGGCTGCACCGTAGCGCCCGGCTTCGAATTCGGTGACTTTGAGCTGGGCCATCGCAGTGAGCTGCTGGCTCAGTATCCGCAGTACGCTTCCCTGATTCACGAATTGACTTAGCAAGCCAAGCAGTCCATCTACTTCAGCAACCTGGCTTTGGCTTCGGTTACCAGCTTCAGGTCGGAGTTTTCGGTGGTGATGGAAGAGAAGTTGCCTTTCCCCTGTTCAGCCAGCTTTTGCAGGATGTGTGCGGCAGTTGCTTTGCTGTTATAGTCGAAAACGCTGAGAAAAATGTCCTGCCGGGCACCGTTCCGGACCAGATCGAACAGGGCCGGGCTGATGGAAAACTCCCCGTCGGTGGCCAGAATAATGCGGTTATTTCCTCCCCGGATGTAGTTTTTATCGGCAACCCGGTAAGCCAGCCGGATTCCCCCGTTGGCATCCGTGTTCCCCTCCGATTCCAGTTCATCGATGATCCGGCTGATTTTTTCCGTTTCCTTTCCGGAAGTAGGCTCCAGCAGCACTTTGGCTTTTCCCGAATACACCACTATGGCGATTTCATCTTCGGGTCGCAGAATCCGGAGCAGGCTTTTCATCGACTTCTTCAGCAGCGGCAGTTTGTGGGGCGAATTCATGGAAGCCGATACGTCCAGCAAAAGCACCAGGTTGTTATAGGCGTATCCTTCCATCGAGCCAAATGGCGTGGCCCCGGAGGCAGTCTGATGGACAAATACCGTGTCGACGCGGGTACGTTCGATGTAAACCGTATCGTGGATAACCTTTTCTTTGGTTGAGGCAGGTGATTCATTCGCCGGAAGGACGGGCAGGGTCGCTTTGGCTTCCGGCTGCACCGGCACCACAGTCGGTTGCGCCGGGGAAGTCGGCTGTGCGTTGCGGTCCGCCGTCCGGATGGGTATCAGCAGAAAAGGTTGTCTCACCTGACGGAACAACTTCATCGCCGACAATTCACAGAACTTGTTGTATGCCTCTACCAGTTCGTTGTTATAAAAATAGATCAGGCTTTCGTATTCCTCCATCGAAGGTGGCCGGTCCGACGTCTGCGCGGGCATTTTTACTTTGTTCACTTTTTCGGCAAATCGGCGGGAGTCGGCGGCCAGGTCTTCGTAGGGCGTGTACGGACACAGGCCATTGCTGCGGCCGTGACGCTTCAGTCCGTTCATATTCTGGTATTCCTTTTCAATCAGCAGGCGGGCCTGGGCGTCTATCTGATCGGTGGCTGGCAGGTTGTTCTGCTTTCCTTTCAAATACTGTTGTACCCCTTTGAGTGCCTGATAATCCAACTCAAACAATTGCCCCATTCCTTTCCCTGAAACCACCCAGGAACTGGTCGGTTGGGCACTGGGATAGGATTCAAATATCCGGCGCAGGTCTTCGTACAGGTGCTGCTTTCGTTGGTCAAATGCCTCCAGCAAAGTCATATAACGTCCGGTCATCTGGTCGAAACGCCCAAACCGGTCCTTTTCGTAGCCTTTTTCCTGGCAGTACTTTTCCATTTCGCTATTCAGGCTTTCCAGTTCCTCTTCCAGCGTCAGCAAGGCATCCAGTTGGGTATTGAGCGCTTGCTGGTAGGCGGAGGGCAAAGGAGAAGCCGGTCCTGACGGAATTTTTGCCTGCTGGTGAAAGGAGCGTGGAATGACGTATTCCTTCGCTGAAAAAGACAGACCGCCCTTCCCCTGAAAAGAAGTCAGCGAACGGTAATACGGAGCCGAAGACTGCAGATTGCGCAGCACCGTCTGCAGGTACTGGATGCTGCGTACGCTTTCATTGAGAAAGTCAACGGCGTGATTGAGCAGGGAAAATGCTTCAGAAGAAATCGATGTTTTTTGGGGCAATACGCTCACCTCCGGAATGGCCGCCCCGTCGAAACGGACTGAGGCGCTTTCCGTAGTTTGGGGCCGGGTTCTGATTTCAAACAGTGGACAGAACTTGGCAGCCATCAGCAGCGGCTTGGGGCTGGAAGAAACGAACTGGTTATAGAAAGCCAGCAGGTCGTTGTTGAAATGGTTGAGCAGGTTCAGGTATACTTCGTTGGCGTGCCGATCCGATTGCCGGGCCTGGTGGTTGTACTGATCAATGGCCGTTCTTTTCACCTTTTGCAAACCCGATAAGGCCTCCCCGAAAGATTTGTACATACTGGAAGCCGGATATTCCACGCCTTCCGGCTCCTTCCGGAATGTTGGCAAAGTAGTTTCCTGCGCATTCACATTCTGCTGCACTTTCTCCACTGGCCAGCCCGTCGGCACGGCTGCTTCGAAGTTGTACGTCCAGGCTGAAAGCAAGGCTTCTTCGGCCGCAATGACGACGTTCATTTTCTTTTCAGCCAGCGTATAGGCGTTGGGCGGGCGGCTGGAAGTGGCGTAAATCTGCCGGATGGTTTGAAACAACTGTGCCTGCGCTTCGCGGAAACTGACCAGCTTTTGCTGCCAGGCCGCCAGCAGGCGCTCCGACCCCTGCATCCCATCCGTACGGTAATCGCCCAGACGCAAGTATACTTCCAGGGCTTTGTACTGCTCATCCAACTGGCCGAAAGACTTCCAGAATGCTTCTACCTGGACCAGCAGCTTTTTCTGTGTTGCCGGTACCAGTTTGCGGCTTTCTTCCAGGGCTTTCCGGTAGTAATATTCTTCAAGTGCACCCGTCGGAGAAATGGGTCTGACAGAAGTTGATTTTTTTGCTTTCCAGCTCCGCAGGTCTTCGTAATGCGTTTGCAGGCTCCGCATCATCCCTTCCACTTCGCCCACGGTACGATTGATCAGTTCTACCGAATGATTGAGTACGGGAGTAGGATCGGCCGGCTGGCCGAAGCCCTGCCCGTATCCGAAGAGTAGCGTCATAAAAAATAAAAGTCGCATGGAAATGAGAAAGAGGTATCTTACTCTAAAGGAAGTAATTAGATAGGAAAAGCACAAGTACCCACGCATAAACCTTTAGGATGCCGCCGCCGTGAGCCGCTGGTGGATTAGCGAAAGCGCTCCGGCTGACAGCAATACAAATGCCCCCATAATCAGGTACGCGTACGTGATGTTGGAGCCCTGTCCGAAGTAGGCCTGGCTGAAAAGGAAGACAAATACCATCCGGATGATCACATTGAGCATACCCAGGATGCTGTTGACCCGTCCAATGATTTCGTTGGGTACGTGATCGAACAGGTAAGAGACCCGCAGAATACGGGTGCTGGAATTGAAGAAGCCATTGAGCATGCTGAAGATGTAGAAAATCCAGGGGTGCTGCGTAAAAGAAGCAACGAAAAAGTTGGCGCCGGCAAGCAGCATCAGCGTGATGACCGCCTGCGGAAGCGAAGTACGGGCAAACAACCGCCTGACCAATATCCCCGCCGACATGGCTCCGATGGAGCCGGTCAGTTCGGCAATGCCAAATGATTGGCCCCCTTCGCCCAGGTGATTGGTGATGTACATGGGCAAAAGTGCCTGCAATTGTACGACTGCCGCCACAAATACGTTAAAAGAGAGCAAGCCAAACAGCAGAATCACTGGGTGCGCCCACAGGTAGACAAATCCCGACTGCAGGCGCTTGCGCAAACTGCCCGATTCTACCTGCAAAGTGCGGAATGGCACGTACCGGATACCGGCAATCAGGGCAAAGGAAAGCAGGTAGGTAAGGCCATCCAGCGCAAAAACGTGGTGCATCTCCCAGGCCTGTACCCGCAGATGGAAAGGAACGTGCAATCCGAATAGCTGAAATTCCGCCTGCCAGTCAAAGCCTTCCAGCAGGATGGCAGCGGCACCTCCGGCCAGCAGTGAGGTAGCCTGACCCACAATTTCGATGTGGGAAGTGATGCGTCGGTACGCCGTGGGCTCGGTTACTTCCTGGGCAAAAGCGTACAGATTGGGATAGTGAATCTGATAACCCAGGAACGTGATCAGGAAAACCGCCGCAATGAGCGGGGTCGTCAGACCGTAGCTCCAACCGTAGGCAGCCACTCCCAAAACAATGGCTCCCTGAATCAGGTTAGTAAGTAGAAAGACCCGCTTTCTGGGAAAGCGATCGACCAGGGTGCCGGCGTATAAACTCCAGAACAGAATGAGGAAGGTGGCACATCCGTACAGGAAGTTAAATTGCGGCCCTTGCTGAAGCCGCGCAAAGTGCCAAGGTATGGCAATCATAGAAATTCCCTGCGCAAAACCTGACACCGCATTGGCAGTAAACAGCAGCGGCCATGTAAGATTCCGATTCAAAATTATCTATTTAATTGATTGAGCCAGGTAGGAGAATGTTGGTACATTTATTATTTTTACCGAATAACTATTGGGGCGCAGCTCAAAATTAAGGATACCTTTCGTTTCGCCTCTGTTATTCTCAAACTATCCGGGAGATTTTTCTGCCTAAACATAAACAAACTAAAACCAAAGTTACTGCAATGCCCGTACTTAGGAAAACATCCAGCCGTTATGCTGGACTCACCGAAATGAAATTTTATGATCTGAAGGAAGCCTACCTGAGAGCCAGTTCGTACTGTGCCTATCAGGAACGCAGCCAGGATGATGTAAGAGAACGCCTGCGGGAATGGAACATCCGGGGTGAAGACGCTGAATCGGTCATTGGCCGCCTGATTGAAGAAAACTTCCTGAACGAAGAGCGCTTCGCCAAAGCTTTTGTCGGTGGCAAATTCCGCATGAAGCAGTGGGGTCGTCTGAAAATCCGGCAGGAACTCCGGTCGCACGGCCTGACTGAAGCCTGCATCAAGCTGGCCCTGAAGGAGATTGATGAGCAGGAATACCGCCAGACCCTGTACCGTTTGCTCGAAAAAAAGAATGAACTGCTGAAAGATGATGAAACGATCATCCGAAAGCAGAAGCTGATCCGCTACGTGCTGAGCAAAGGATATGAGAACGACCTGGTCTGGAATGCCGTAGAAGATTTGCTTCCCTGATTCACCGTTCTGTTTTCCAGAATGAGCAAGGGAAGCCATTTCATCGCTTATATTATATATTGTATGACTTACGCAAAAAGTTGAATAATAGCTGTTGTTGCCGTTCCACGTGGGGTCTTATGACCAACAACTTGCCGGTCATAAGACCCCACGTGGAACGGCGGCAAGGGAGGTAGAGTATACTATTGCGTAATTCTTATATTGATTAAATTGCATCTAAAAAGCATAAAAAAAGCACCTCCTTCAGATGAAGGAGGTGCTTTTTTTATGCTTCAGGCAGATTATTTATCTACCTCAACTACTAAGTATTTCGATACGCTCCAGAATTTCTGCGGATCTACAATTTTCAACAGCACTTGTCCGTCGGATTTTACGAAGTAATACGAATCGGAGGGGTGTGTGCTCAACACGTTTTTCTTATCGGTATTGCCCATTTCGATTTCCGAAACGTTTTTGATATTCACCGTAGTAAAGCCTTCGGTATTCAGTTTTGGCGAAAGCTTGAAGGTCCGTCCGGCTCCTAATACACCACCCGACTTTTGTATAATTCCAGAGGTCAGCAGTTCCTTGCGGGAGCCGATTTTGTAATAGGCTGTGTTAAGGCTGGTTTCCCGCTCATCGATGGCCTGTTGGCGGCTGGCCAGTTCGGTATCGCGCTGTGCCAGTTCGGCGTCTTTGCGGGTGATGGTGCTACGCAGCGTGTCCCGCTCACCTTCCAGCACCGTGATGGTCGCCAGCAGTTCATTCACCTGCTGCTCCTTCTCGGCGATCGACTGCTTCAACTGAGCAACCAGTTTGGTCAGACTGGCGCTTTTGTTGCGCGAATCTTTCAGCTGCTTCTCCAGCCTTTCCAGTTTCTGACGGTTTTCTACCACGTAGGCATCAATGCCTTTAATGATCTCATTGATCCGGTCTTTCTGTTTTACTTCGCCTTCTTTCTTGAGGTCACTGATGGCCAGCTGGTTCTTGTCGATAGCGGCCAGGTTGTTTTCTATTTCATTTACTGAATTGACAAACTCTTCAATCTGCTGATCTCTGGCACTGACCTGGGTTGCCAGAGAGTCGTTCGCCCGGGCCAAATCTCTATATTCCTGCGTTTCCTTCACATCGGTACAAGCCCACATAGAGGCGAGCAATGCACAAACGACCAACGTTTTTTTCATAAGGGTCTTTACTGTTTAAGTGGGTTGATTTTGAAATATCAAGCGAAATTAATGGTTTTTTCAATTCTGGTCTTTAACGTATAAAAGAAAAAAAATTGTCTTTCCGTGGCATTATTTCTACTTTAAATCCATTCGGAGAACAAACAATCTAAAAATTCACCGCTGTGAAATTGGAAACCAGAGTGAAATATCCAGCGCAATGCTAACACGAAAACCGCTAGATGTAACACATTACTGTTAAAAACTTTCTCTCCTGATGAGCGGTAGCATTTAGGAACGCTGCCGAGTCTCATGCAATAGTAAAGAATGATCGAGAATAAAAAAATTAACTTTTAAATGACAACTTACAGGCTTTCAGACGCTAATGGGCCACTTTAGCGGACGAAACGGCTGAGTTGATACGCATTCATTTCCCCGGAAAAACCTGTTCCTACTCCCCTTTCATCCATTTGCTGAGTATTTGCTGAGCCGCTACTGAAATGATCGTTCCGGGGCCGAAAATACCTGCCACCCCGGCCTGATAAAGAAATTCATAGTCCTGCGCCGGTATCACTCCCCCGGCAATGACCATAATGTCTTCCCGTCCCAGCTTTTTCAGTTCGGCAATCAGCTGAGGCACCAGGGTCTTGTGTCCTCCGGCCAGGCTGGAAGCCCCCACGAAATGCACATCATTTTCGGCAGCCTGCCGGGCTACTTCCTCCGGCGTCTGAAACAGTGGTCCGATGTCTACGTCGAAACCCAGGTCGGCGAAAGAGGTGGCAATTACTTTGGCACCGCGGTCGTGTCCGTCCTGCCCCATTTTGGCCACCATGATCCGGGGACGGCGGCCTTCGGCTTCGGCAAAGCGATCCGACATTTCACGGGCTAGCCGGAAGTGTTCATCATCCGAAACTTCGCCTGCATAAACGCCCGAAATGGCCCGGATGGTGGCTTTGTGTCGTCCGAATACTTTTTCCATGGCTAGGGATATTTCGCCCAAGGTAGCTCTTTTGCGGGCGGCCTCCACGGCTTTTTCCAGTAAATTTCCCACCCGATCCTGCGCACACTGCGTCAGGGCTGCCAAAGCGGCTTCCACCTCCTGCGGGTTTCGTTCCGCCTTCAGTCGGTTCAACCGTTCGATCTGCGACAATCGAACGGCCTGGTTGTCTACTTCCAGCAGTTCAATGGTTTGCTCCTGCTCGGGCCGGTAGCGGTTTACGCCCACGATCACGTCCCGCCCGGAGTCGATGCGGGCTTGTTTGCGGGCGGCGGCTTCCTCAATGCGCATCTTGGGCAAGCCCGTTTCGATGGCCTTCGACATCCCGCCCAATTCCTCCACTTCCTGAATGAGCCGCCAGGCCTTTTGCGCCAGTTCATGGGTCAGGTATTCTACGTAGTACGAACCGCCCCAGGGATCGACCGCCCGGCAAATCTGGGTTTCTTCCTGCAGGTATAGCTGGGTGTTGCGGGCAATCCGGGCGGAAAAGTCCGTCGGTAGGGCAATGGCTTCGTCCAGCGAATTGGTGTGCAGCGATTGCGTATGCCCGAAAGCCGCTGCCAGGGCCTCTACGCAGGTGCGGGTGACGTTGTTGAAGGGGTCCTGTTCGGCCAGGCTCCAGCCCGAAGTCTGACAGTGGGTACGCAGGGCCAGCGACTTCTCATTTTTGGGATGAAACTGTTTGACCAACTGCGCCCAGAGCAGACGACCAGCCCTCAGTTTGGCAATTTCCATAAAATGGTTCATACCTATGGCCCAGAAAAAAGACAGCCGTGGCGCAAAATCGTCGATGTCCAACCCCGCCCGGATGCCGGTCCGGAGGTACTCCAGGCCGTCGGCCAGGGTATAGGCCAGTTCCTGATCCGCCGTAGCGCCCGCTTCCTGCATGTGGTAGCCGCTGATGCTGATGGAGTTGAAGCGCGGCATAAAACGCGAAGTGTAAGAAAATATGTCGGCAATGATGCGCATGGACGGCTCGGGCGGGTAGATGTAGGTATTGCGCACCATAAACTCCTTCAGAATGTCGTTCTGAATCGTGCCGCTCAGCTGCTCTGGCTTGATGCCCTGTTCTTCAGCCGCCACAATATAAAAGGCCATAATGGGCAATACCGCTCCGTTCATAGTCATGGAAACCGACATCTGGTCGAGCGGAATGCCGTCGAAAAGTAGTTTCATGTCCAGCACCGAATCGATGGCAACCCCGGCTTTGCCCACGTCGCCGACTACCCGCGGGTGGTCGGAATCGTAGCCGCGGTGGGTAGCCAGATCGAAGGCGACGGACAGGCCTTTCTGCCCGGCGGCCAAGTTGCGTCGGTAAAAGGCGTTGGATGCTTCGGCCGTAGAAAAGCCGGCGTACTGCCGGATGGTCCAGGGCTGCAGCACGTACATCGTGCTGTAAGGGCCGCGCAGGTAAGGAGGAATGCCGGCCGCAAAATCCTGGTGTCCGGCTTCCCGAAGGTCCTCCGGTCCCGGATGAGGTGGAACGGAAATGCCTTCGGCCGTGCGCCAGGGTTTGCCTGCGTGGTTGGTTTCGGCACCCTGTCGATCCGGGAAATTGGATAATATATTGATAGAAGAAAAATCAGGTTTCATGGATTTTCAACGTTTATCCGGCTTGTTCCATTCCTTCGGCCAGCCGCCGCCTGGGCAGCAGCTTTACCTGGCCTGCTTGTCGGGGTTCTTTAAGCAGGTTTCCGGTTTCCGCCGTAGGTTCCGTCCGGTATTTGTTTACGCCCACCATCACGCGCTTACCCGACTGGAACTGTGCAAGCTGATTTTGAAAACTTTGCGCTATTTCCCGCTGAATCCAGCCCTGCTCAAAAGCGGCCACCAAACCTCCCTTTTCTTCTACTTCCAGCAACAGGTTCCAGGCCTGGGAAGCCAGCTGGTAAGTCAGGTTTTCCAGATAATAAGCGCCCGCCGCCGGATCGGTCACTTTATCCAGGTATGCTTCTTCTTTCAGAATGGTGGACACGTTGCGGCTGATGCGCCGGGAAAATTCGGTAGATGGGTTTGCCGCCGAATCGTGGGGCAGCACCGTGAGGGCATCGGCCCCGCCGATAATGGCCGCCATGGCTTCGGTGGTGCTGCGCAACAAGTTGGTATACGGCTCCGACGGTGCCTGGTAGAAACGCGAAGTCAGGGCGTGCACGAATACCGGTCGATGGTCAGTCAGTCCGTAGCCCTGGCAGATTTTACCGAACAGGTAGCGCAAAGCCCGCAGTTTGGCGATTTCCATGGTATAATTGGTGCCTACCGACACGGAGAACTCCATCTTGTCAACGACCTGCTGAGGGCTCAGCCCGGCATCCGTAAGTTGATCCAGGTAAACCACCGCTGCCGACAAAGTGAAGGCCAGCTCCTGCGCCGCGTGCGCACCCGCTTCGTGGAAGTGATGGCTGTTAACCGTCAGGGTTCGGAAATGTGGCCAGGGGTTGTGTTTTATTTGCTCCGCCAGTTGGGGCCAGATCGACTCAATTGACCGTCCTTCCAGCATCCACCAAGCTAGCGCATCGTCGTCCAAACTGCCTTTGAGGTGGTACGAATTCAATTGCTGCAGGGCCCTAACCACCTCCTCCGATTGACCTTGGGTGCGGAAAGTTACCGGCGTATCCGTTAGCCGGATGCCATCGAGCATACGTCCGAAATCCAGCCTGTTTACATCGGTCCGGCTGAGATCCAGCAGCAGGGCGTGGGCTCCCTTTTGGATTGACTCCTGCGCCTGTTGGCGAACCGTTTTTTCGTCCGTAAAAGTAATCCATTCCCGGTTTTGCCAGGAACGAACCGGCCCTTGGTCCTGCGCCCGCTGAATGGCCTGATACGGCAGTTTTTCCAGGTCTCGCCGCGTAAAATAGGGTGCTACGACCAGCCCTTCGTCGGTCTGCCATTGCAACGTGGCAAAGTCTTTTCCTTTCAGGTCTTTCCTCACCTGCTCCAACCACTGGTCTTTGCTCACTGGTCCGAATTCGTAAAGGAGGCGGGAAGTATCGGTTGTGCGATTCATTAGCTGCTATTCGTTGGAACAAAGGGAGTTCAGAACTAACGGGATTCCAGACGGCCTTCGTTCCCAAATTTTGATGAGTAAAGGTAAACGATTCTGCCATTCTTTCTATTAATTTGTAAGAGCTTCTGTCTTCCTAACCGAATCATTCCCATGAAATTAAAGGTATTCCGGCTTTCTGTTTTTTCGCTCACGCTGGCGTTGGGAAGCCTTTCTGCCTGTTCGCCCCGACTTCAGCCCCATTACGTTCCCCAGAATCTGACGACCGGCATTGACAACCGGATTGTACCCGACAGCGCTTTTACCACTATGATCGCTCCCTACAAAAGTCAGTTGGATGCCAAGATGAACCGGGTGATCGGGAAGGCGGCGGTAGAACTCAATAAGACGGGCATCGAACATCCCCTGGGCAACTTCATGGCCGATTTGTTACAGGCCCAGGCAGTCAAATACGGCGGTGATTCGGTTCAGATGGGCATGACTTCCAGCGGCGGGCTGCGCATCCCCATTCCCGCCGGCGACATTACCGTGGGCGAAATGTTTGAATTGATGCCCTTTGAAAACGAAATATGGGTGCTGACCCTGGACGGAAAAACGGTGCAACAGCTGTTTGACCACCTGGCCAAAGTAAAAAATCTTTCCGTTTCCCATTCTCAGGTCCTGGTGGAAAACGGAGTGGCCAAACAGGTCATTATCCAGGGACGCCCCCTGGACCCGGCTGGCACCTATACCCTGGCCACGACCGATTACCTGGCCCTGGGCGGCGACGACCTGTCCTTTCTCAAACAGGCAAAATCCGTCCGGTCCCTGAACGTAAAATTTCGTGATGCCATCATTGATTATATTGAAAAACTGAGCCAGAACGGAAAGCAGGTGGATGCCCGGGTAGAGGGCCGGGTGCTGGTCAGGTAATGATTTCAATAACTAAAGACAGATTTCCAAGCAAAGCCTTCAACCTGATGAAACGAAGAGAATTTCTCCAACAAAGCCTACTGGGAGCCGCCGGAAGTCTGCTGCCCTGGGATACACTGGCCGCAACGCCGGTAATCAACCGATCCAAAGGCCGGAAACTCACCATCCTGCACACCAACGATACCCACTCCCGGATCGAGCCTTTTCCCAACGACGGGAGCCGCAACGCCGGCCAGGGTGGAGCCGCCCGCCGCGCCAGCCTGATCAGCCAGATCCGGCAGCAGGAACCCAACGTGCTGCTCCTGGATTCGGGCGACATTTTCCAGGGAACGCCTTATTTTAACTATTTCGGCGGCGAATTGGAATTTAAACTAATGAGCCGGATGGGTTACGATGCCGCTACCCTGGGCAATCACGATTTTGACAACGGACTGGAAGGCTTGCAGCGGCAACTGCCCCACGCCCAGTTTCCCTTCCTGATCGCGAACTATGATTTTTCGCGCACTGATCTGAAAGATCGCTTTCAACCTTTTAAAGTGTTCGACAAAGCAGGACTCAAAGTAGGTGTGTTTGGTTTGGGCATCGAACTGAAGGGACTGGTCTCCGACAAGAACTTTGGCAGCACCGTTTACCACGACCCCATTGCTAGCGCCCGGGAAATGGTGAGCCAGCTCCAAAGCCAGCACTGCGACCTGATCATCTGCCTTTCTCACCTGGGCTACCGGTACGACAATGACAAAGTTTCTGATCATACACTGGCTCAGCAAGTCGATGGCATCGACCTGATCCTGGGCGGACATACGCACACTTTCCTGGATCAACCTACCCTGCTCCAATCGCCCAACGGACGGGAAGTGGTGGTGAATCAGGTGGGCTGGGCAGGCCTCCGGCTGGGCCGGATCGACTTCGATTTCCAGCCCGGAGGGAAGCAAAAAAAAGTGACGGCTACCTCCCTGCTGATCGGTCCGGAGAATAAATTCGGATAGGGTTCAATACCTTAATAAACAAGTAATTATCACCGCCTTACTAAGTGTTTCTACTCATATAAATTGCTTATTCACAGGCAGTTTGCCCTGACTTAAATCGGAGCTGCGTAAAAAACTTCGTACGAATTTGATTTTTTTGTTCGGCGATTTTTTTCCAATTTTGTCACCCCCTTTGCAGCAATGCGTGGTGTAGTTTGTGTTGATGAACGTTCTTTTCAACACCCAGAAAACCCTTTATCCGAATCTATATTTTCCTTTTTGAGGAATGCAGAAAGACTGTCGAGTGGTATGGAATAATTGTTTGACCGTCATCCGGGAGAACATTGCCGAACAGAGTTACAAGACTTGGTTCGAGCCAATCGTTCCCGTGAGGCTGGCTAACAATGTACTTACCATTCAGGTGCCCAGCCAGTTTTTCTACGAATGGCTGGAAGAGCATTATGTACATCTGCTTCGCAAGGCCATTGACTCCGAACTGGGTCCGGCCGGTCGGCTGGAATATTCGATCATCGTAGACAAAGGCAACGACAAGAACCGCCCGCTGGTGATTCACGTGCCCACGACCAAAACGCCCAACTCCAAGCCTTCCCGGAATGACAGTACTACGCTGGACAATATGCGCAGTCCTTTCGATCTGAAAGACCTGGATTCGCTGCAGTTGGATTCGTATCTGAACCCGCATTATACGTTCGACAATTTTGTGGAGGGCGAGTGCAACCGCCTGGCACGGTCGGCCGGCTACGCCGTAGCGCAAAAGCCAGGCATTACCTCCTTCAACCCGCTGATGCTGTACGGAGGCGTGGGGCTGGGCAAAACGCACCTGGTGCAGGCCATTGGCAACCACATCAAAAACAGCACCGACAACAAGTTTGTCCTGTACGTGTCTTCCGAAAAGTTCACCAATCAATTTATTGATGCCATTCGGAACAACAGCCTGCCCAACTTTACCAACTTCTACCTGCAGATCGACGTGCTGGTGATCGATGATGTGCAGTTTCTGGCCGGCAAAGAGCGTACGCAGGAAATTTTCTTCCACATATTCAACCACTTACACCAGGCGGGCAAGCAGATCATCATGACCAGCGACTGCCCGCCGCGTGAACTCAAAGGGATGCAGGAGCGCTTGCTGTCACGCTTCAAGTGGGGCCTCACCGCCGACCTGCAACAGCCCGATCTGGAGACCCGCATTGCCATCATTCAGAAAAAGCTGAATGCAGACGGTATTTACATCCCCAACAATGTCATTGAATACCTGGCGCACAGTGTAGACACCAACGTGCGGGAACTGGAAGGCGTCATCATTTCGCTGATGGCGCAGGCTTCGCTCAACCGCAAGGAGATTGACATGGACCTGGCGAAGAAAACCCTGCAGCACATTGTGCAGAGCGTGGAGAAAACCGTGAGTGTAGAGTCGATTCAGCAGATGGTGGCGGAACACTTCGGCATTCAGGTGAGCGACCTGAAAGACAAGAGCCGTAAAAAGGAAGTCGTGATGCCCCGGCAGATTGCCATGTACCTGACCAAGGAACACACTGATCTGGCACTCAAATCCATCGGCTATCACTTCGGCGGTCGCGACCACAGCACCGTGATTCACTCTATCCAGACCATCAACGACGTGATTGGTACCGATAAAATTGTCAAAGAGGCCGTTCAGGAGTTGCAGAAAAGCCTGAAAAGCAGAAAGAACGGGAGAGCGTAGTTGAGTAGCGATCAGTAATGAGCTTTCAGCTAAGCTACCTACCAGACAGAAACTATAATTAAAGCTTATAAGCGAAAACAAAAAGGCAGGACTATCACATCCTGCCTTTTTGTTTTTATTCAATCGTCCTCACTTCTTTTCATTCATCAGCTTTTGTATGCCCAGCAGTTCGTCACGGAGGCGGGCGGCTTCCATAAAGTTGAGTTCTTTGGCCGCTTTTTCCATCTGCTTCTGGGTGCGCTGGGCCAGTTTTTCCAGTTCCGCCTTGCCCATATACGCTACAATCGGATCGGCGGCAACGTTGAGTTCTTCCGGCTCTTCGTAATAGGTACGGGTGGTCGGTTTGGAGTCGGCCACTTTGGTCTGTCCCATGATGGATTCGCGGCTCTTGAGTACCGTACGCGGCACGATGTTGTTTACGGCGTTGTGTTCTTCCTGAATCTTGCGCCGGCGATTGGTTTCGTCAATGGCCTGCTGCATAGAGCCGGTAATGGAATCGGCATACATAATTACCTTTCCCCGTTCGTTGCGCGCAGCCCGTCCAATGGTCTGAATCATCGAGCGGGCATCGCGCAGGAAGCCTTCCTTATCGGCATCCATAATGGCTACCAGCGACACTTCGGGCAGGTCCAGCCCTTCGCGCAACAGATTGACGCCAATGAGCACATCGAACACGCCCAGACGGAGTTCACGCAGGATTTCCACCCGATCCAGGGTTTTCACTTCCGAATGGATGTAGCGGCATTTCACGCCTACCCGCTCCAGGTACTTGCTCAGTTCTTCGGCCATGCGTTTGGTCAGCGTCGTCACCAGCACCCGTTCCTGCCGCTTCACCCGGTCGTCAATCTCTTCCAGCAGATCGTCGATCTGGTTGAGGCTGGGCCGGATGTCAATCAGCGGATCCAGCAGCCCGGTAGGCCGGATGAGCTGCTCTACCACCACCCCTTCGGAAAGGCGCAATTCGTATTCGGAAGGCGTGGCGCTGACAAAAATCACTTGATTAATGAGCGTTTCAAATTCATCGAACTTAAGCGGACGATTGTCCATCGCCGAAGGCAGGCGGAAGCCATAATCGACCAGGCTTTCCTTGCGTGAACGGTCGCCACCCCACATGGCCCGGATCTGCGGCACGGTCACGTGGCTTTCGTCAATTACCATCAGGTAGTCGTCGGGGAAGTAGTCGAGCAGACAGAAGGGACGGGAACCCGGCAGGCGGCGGTCGAAGTAGCGCGAATAGTTTTCAATGCCGGAGCAGTAGCCCAGTTCGCGCATCATTTCCATATCAAATTCCGTCCGTTCCTTGATGCGGTTGGCTTCCAGGAAACGTCCTTCACTTTCAAAGAACTTGATCTGTGCCACCAGGTCATCCTGGATTTCGCGGATGGCATTGGTCATCGCATCTTTGCCGGTTACGAACAGGTTAGCCGGAAAGATGGAAACCATCCGCTCATCGGACAGCTTTTTACCCGTATCAGGATCGATGCGCTGGATGGCTTCGATTTCGTCGCCGAAGAAATAGACGCGGTAAGCAAAGTCGGCGTAGGCCACAAAGATATCCACGGTATCGCCTTTTACGCGGAAATTGCCGCGCTTGAACTCCACCTCGGTGCGGCTGTAGAGGATCTGCACCAGGGCAAACAGAAACTTGTTGCGCCCGATGTTATCACCCACCGCAATTTTGACCACGTTTTTGCCAAATTCTTCCGGGTTGCCAATGCCGTAAATGCACGATACCGAAGCCACTACAATGACATCCCGACGACCGGTCATCAGGGCTGAGGTCGCACTCAGCCGAAGCTTTTCAATCTCCGCATTGATGGCCAGGTCTTTCTCTATGTAGGTATTGGTGGTAGGAATAAACGCTTCGGGCTGGTAGTAATCGTAATAAGAGATGAAGTACTCTACGGCATTATCGGGAAAAAACTGTTTGAACTCTCCGTATAGCTGAGCGGCCAGGGTTTTGTTGTGGCTGAGCACCAGGGTCGGTTTGTTTACCTGGGCAATGACATTGGCTACGGTGAAGGTCTTGCCCGAGCCGGTTACCCCCAGCAGGGTCTGAGCCGATTCGCCCGTATTCAGTCCTTGTACCAGTTGAGTGATGGCCTGCGGCTGGTCGCCGGTAGGCTGGTATTCCGAAGTGAGCTTAAATTCCATATACAGGATTTAGTAACTGACAATCAGCACATTACGCCAATTTTTAGTTTGATATTGAAAGATAGTAAAAGTACGCAGATTCTGTGTGAAAACGATGCAAAATTGGTAGTGGTTTAAGGCATATGCAACATTTTCATCCGCCGCTGCCGTAAGAGGAAAAGGCCTGAATCGAAGAATTCCTTTTCAGGAATCATCGGAAAGCGGAAGCCGCATTCCGACCTGCTACTTAGTTTTACGAAAAAACTTATTGCTCCAATTGGATACCCATCTGTTACTTATGATTGACTTTCACCATTTGTACGAAATCATCACCGAAAAACTGGCCCGCTGGATCGAAGCGCTGATTGCCAACCTTCCCAACTTTGTACTGGCCGTATTGCTGGTTGTTTTCTTTGTAATTATCGCCCATTACGTACGTCGCATCGTGGTAAGGCTCATGAGTGGCGTGAGCCACAACCTGTCATTGATAGCGCTCACCGGCCTCATTGTTTCGCGGATTTTTATCATTCTGGGCGTGTTTGTGGCATTGGGCGTGCTGGGACTGGACAAGACGGTGACTTCCCTGCTGGCCGGAGCCGGCATCATCGGCCTGGCGCTGGGTTTTGCCTTTCAGGACCTGACGGCCAATCTGCTTTCCGGCATCTTCATCACCATCGGGCAGCCGATCCGGGTGGGCGACATCATTGAAACCAACGGTTTTCGCGGAAGGGTTAAAGAAATCAAGATCCGCTCTACCATTCTGGACAACTTCACCGGACAGGAGATTGAAATTCCCAGCCGGCGCATCTTCGAAAATCCGATCATCAATCACAGCAAAGTAGGCGGCAATCAAATTCAGATTCCCTGGAAAATATCGGCAAAAAACGACCTGGAAAAGGTAGAAAAACTAGCCCTGAACACGGTGCGTGCGCTGGGTCTACACGATCCCAACCGGCCGGTAGATGTCAATTTCACGACCTACGACGGTACTAACGTCAACTTCAACGTGCTGCTCTGGCTCGGCATCGGCGATCCGCTGGCCCCCAGTTCTCCCAAAGCCACCAGCGACATCATCAAGGCCCTAAAGAAGGCCTTTGCCGAGAATGAAATCGCGTAAAACACCCCAACTGCCTTCTCTTTTTCATTAAGACCCTGGGTTGCTTTCTAAAAAATGTGATGCAGTCAAATTGAATCAGGCAGAGGAGACTCTGTAGGGTTATCAAAGCAGGCCGACATCTACTCCGCCCAAAACCTCCTTTTTAATCAAAAGCCCAGTGATGAGCACGGGGCATATGGGAAAGCATTTTTGTTTATTCGCCGGAACAAAAAACAATCGGACAATAATATCATTTCTAATTCATCTATTTTTGGCAGCGTACTTGTGCCTGGATTACGTTTTGGCCGCAAAACCGGGCTCAATCAGGAAATTTCTTTGTAAAGCAAAAATATGAGTCCGAAAGTCATCAGCTGGTGCCATCCATTTCCAAACCATGCCCTTTAGCCATCCATTCCGAGCCCTGCAACCGTATTCCGGTGCCTATCTATTAAATGATTTTACCGCCGGCCTGTTGGTTTTCCTGGCAGCATTGCCCTTGTGTCTGGGAATTGCACTGGCTTCGGGAGCGCCTTTATTTGCGGGTCTGGTAGCCGGTATTGTTGGTGGCATCGTAGTAGGTACGCTGTCAGGTTCTGAAATCAGTGTGAGTGGCCCGGCAGCCGGTCTGGCCGTGATTGTGGTCGAAGCCATTACCCAAATCGGTTCTTACGAGGCCTTTCTGGTGGCCGTCATACTGGCCGGACTCATTCAATTGCTGATGGGATGGCTGAAAGCCGGGCGTCTCAGCAGCTTTTTCCCCGATTCGGTCATCAAAGGGATGCTGGTGGGAATCGGTATCGTGATTGTGCTGAAACAGATTCCGCATGCCTTAGGCCGCGACACCAATTATGAAGGAGAGTTTGAGTTCAGTCAACTGGCCGATCGGGAAAACACCCTTTCGGAGATATACCGGGCGCTGGTCACTGCCCGCCCCGGAGCCATCCTGATCAGCCTGGCTACCATTCTGATCCTGGTTTTCTGGAATCAACTGGCGGAACGAAAGATTCGTTTTTTCCAGATATTACCAGCTGCCCTGATCGTAGTGCTGGCTGGCGTAGGCTTCAATCAGTTTTTCGGGCATTTCATCCCTTCCCTGTACCTGGGCGACTCCAACGAACATATGGTGCTGATACCAGTCGTTTCTTCGAATAATGGCCTGGCATCTATTTTTGATTTTCCGGATTTCAGCATCCTGAAGGATACCCGGATTTATGGCATAGCCGCCACCATTGCATTGGTGGCCAGTCTGGAAACGCTGATCAACCTGGAAGCCTCCGACCGGATTGACCCACTCAGACGCGTCTCTCCGGCCAGTCAGGAATTGGTGGCGCAGGGAGCGGGCAACGTTATTTCAGGATTGATAGGCGGTCTGCCCATTACGTCGCTGGTCGTGCGTACTTCCGTCAATGTGTATGGCCGTAGTAAGTCCCGGCTTTCTACCGTCATCCAGGGCGTTCTGCTGGCTTTTTCCATTTTTCTGGCTGGTTCCGTGCTCAACCACATTCCCTTGGCCTGCGTCGCAGCGTTGCTGATTGTCATTGGCTACCAGCTGGCCAGGCCGGGTATTTTTGCGTCCGTATACCGCGAAGGGTTCAGTCAGTTCATTCCTTTTATCGTTACCGTGCTGGGCATTGTATTTATCAACCTGCTGGCAGGCATTCTGATTGGCCTGTTCGTCGGGTTTTTATTCGTATTGTACACCAATTCGCAGTCCTCTTTTCGGGTCATTCGCGACGGGAAGAATGTGCTGGTGAAATTCCAGAAAGACATCTACTTCGTAAGCAAACCCCAATTGAAAGAAACCCTGCTATCATTGAAAGCCGGCGATTCGGTGCTGGTCGACGGCCGGTACGCCAGCTTTATCGACCACGACATTTACACTTTGCTGACCGATTTTGCCCAAACTGCCCGCAACATGGGCATCCAATACGAACTCCGGGAAGTCACGGAACGCAAACGAAAACTACCGAGCCATGCTGCCGTTTGAGAAGTTGTTGCTGTATAACAAGGCCTGGGTTCAGGATAAGCTGGAACTCGACAATGATTATTTTGATTCCCTGGCCATTGACCAGAATCCGGATTTTCTGTGGATAGGTTGCTCCGACAGCCGCGTTTCGGCCGAACAGATTACCGGCACCGATCCGGGCGAAATGTTTGTGCACCGTAACATCGCCAATCTGGTTGTTCCCGGCGACCTGAATGTGCTGAGCGTGGTACAATACGCAGTGGAAGTACTTCAGGTGCGGCACGTCATCGTCTGCGGCCATTACGAATGCGGGGGCGTGAAGGCAGCTATGGCGGGAAAGAAGCTGGGCCTCATCGACCAGTGGCTGATGCATATTCGCCGGGTGCAGGACAAATACCAAACGGAGCTGGATCAAATCGCCGATGGGCAGGCTCGTTTTGACCGAATGGTGGAATTGAACGTACAGGAGCAGATTTATCACCTGGCCGAAACTGCTAGTTTAGGCAGAATGTGGTCCAGTCACCAAATTCCAAGCCTGCACGGCTGGGTTTTTAACCTTCGCAACGGTTTGTTAAAAGAGGTAATCCATCTGGCACCTCCGAAGCAATAAGGAACGGATTGTTCTACTCTTTTCGACAGAAGTAGATGATTTCCTCATCCGGTAAGGCAAACTGCTCTACTACTTGCCGGGGCAGTTCCATCACGAAACGGTCAGCCGTGACGCTGAAACCCGCTTTCTCCAGTCTTTCCTTGTAATCCAGTCCGAAGAGGCGCAGGTGGTCTTTCTGCCAGTAATATTTTTCCCGGTCGGCGGGTGTTACAATGGCCGGATCTTCCAGGGTCTTCTCCCGCGACAGGTCCATCGGCGACTGAATGATGGCCCAGCCGTTGGGTTTCAGCACCCGGCGCAGTTCGCCCATAGCCTGGATGTCGTTGTCCACGTGTTCCATCACGTGGTTGCAGAAAGCCACGTCGAAGGTGTTGTCGGCAAAGGGAATGTGGTGGATGTCCATTTTCACTTTGGCCAGGGGCGATTCAATGTCGGCAGTGATGTAGTCCAGGTTTTTCATGGCCTCAAAGCGCTCAATGAAACAATGTTCCGGGGCAACGTGCAAGACCTTCAGCCGGTCGCGAAAAAAGTTGGTTCGACGTTGCAGGTAGAGGTACATCAGGCGGTGGCGTTCCAGGGCCAGGCAGTTGGGACACAAGGCATTGGTACGCGGGTTTTTCCTTCCGTAGGGCATAAACTTACCAAAGTGGCTGCCGCACACCGGGCACTCTACGCCTTTTCCCCGGTAAAAAACAGCCACTACTTTCAATACTACGTGGCTCACCCGCTGCAGGTATTTGCGGGGCACGTGCCGGATAATAAAACTAATCAGATATTTCATGAAATGAGTAAGAAGAGGCGGCTCCGTCATGGATGAGCCTTTCAGTGAACCAGGCAAACGGTACATCACTCCCTGGAAAACAACAAATATAGAGATTCACTGCAACAAATGAGACAATTTTGGTTCTTTGACCTGGGATGACTGAGCTACCAGGCAATTCAATTGTGCCATAAACACGCTTTTAACTTCCCTTACAGACCGTAAAAACGACTCCACAAAATTATTCGTAATTTGGCTTATGAATCCACCATCCGATCATCAACCTACGGAAGAAACGGTGCGGCAGACCTGCCTGCAGTTCTACCGCGATTTTGAAATGGACGAAGCCGAAGTGATGTCTAGCTTCTCCGCTTTGCAGGAAAAAATACGCACGGTCATCCAACACCTGCTCACCAGCCAGCCCGAACGTCTGCTCAATCTGATGTACCGGCTGGACATTGACGAAAACAAATTCCGCTTTGCCATTCACAACGCGCTGGAGGAAAACGTAGCCCAGCAATTGACCGAATTGGTACTGGAAAGAGAAATGCAGAAAGTCTACTGGCGAAACAAGTATAAGGAGTGAAGAGAATTGTTAAAGTACTGAACCGAGACCGATTGGATTGTGTAGGAAGACGCCTTGAGGCGTGTTCCTACACTAAGAGATGGAATAATACCAGGAGCCGGAACCATTAAAGCACATCTTTCATCCGTAGGGTAGGCGTTAACGCCTACCCTACGGATGAAAGATGTGCTTTAATCTTCGACTTTCACGCCTTTCCAGAAAGCCACCCGACCCCTGATGTGATTGGCGGCGGCTTTGGTGTCCGGATAATACCAGGCCGCATCCGGATTGCGTTTTCCATCTACTTCCAGGTTGAAGTAAGAAGCTACTCCTTTCCAGGGACAGGTTGTGTGCGTACTGCTTTCCCTGAAATACGCCCGGTTCAAGGCTTCTACCGGAAAGTAGTGATTGCCTTCTACGACCACCGTATCCTGGCTCTCCGCCAGCACTTTTCCGTTCCAGATCGCTTTCATAAAAGGATTGAAGATTGAATAAATAAAAACTAATTATCGTCAAAACAGATAGCTGTCAGCTAAACATTACTCATTAACACTGTATCTACGAAGAAATGCCGGGAGTCGAAGAAGTGCTGCAGGATGCGGAAACCGGATTTTTCGGCCAGGCGCTCAATGGTTGCCAGGTCATATTTGCGGGAGATTTCCACGTGAATGGGTTCCCAGGCCTGAAAATGAAAAGCGGCATTGACGTGTGACAAACGCACCGTTTGGGCCTGGGTACTCACCAGATAGCTCCGGGCTTCTCCACTCTGCGGGTCGTAAGTGGGGTAGTGAACGAAACCGTTCAGGTCGAAGTCGCCGCCCAGTTCGTTGTTGATCCGTTGCAACAGGTTCATGTTAAATTCCCTGGTTACGCCCGAAGCGTCGTTATAGGCCGCCAGAATCTGATTCGGGTCCTTTTTCAGGTCGAACCCTATCATCAGCAGGTCGTCGGGACGGAGGCTTTCGCGTAGATGAGTCAGGAAGCGGATGGCTTCGGTTTCGCTGAAATTGCCGATGTTGGCACCAAGAAATAAAACCACTTTACGAACTTCACTCCGCGATTTCAGGATGTTCAGGGCTTTGAAATACTCTTCCTGCATGCCTTCCGTCTCCAGGTCAGGAAAAGTTTCCTGCAGATCGGTAATCAGTCCGTTGAGGGCATCGCCGGAGATGTCGATGGGAATGTATTTGAAATGAGCCCCCGCCTCCAGAAAATGTTGAAGAAGGACCTTTACCTTCATGCCATCGCCGGCCCCGAATTCAATCATTTCGAAGAAGTTTTCGGTTAACGCCTGTATCTCTTCCCGATTCGAAATCAGTTTTTTCGGTTGAAACAGATGCAACATCGCGGCTTTGTGCGCCGAAAGTATTTCGTATTCACTGCGGGTCAGGTAGTATTCTTCCAGTTGCATAATATCCTGGAAGAGGCGGCTGCCGCGTTCGTCGTAGAAATACTGCGATGACAAACGTTTGGGGCTGGCCGATAAGCCGGTCAGTATGTCCTGTGCAAAAGTGGGATTCAGGATTTGGGTACGGGTCGATTCCATAAGGGCGATTAGCATTGAAAACGCAAGAGCTCAAGTGCTTGAGCCCCTGAGTGGTTTTTAAATTGATTCGGCCAGGCGAATGCCGGTAAACTGCCAGCGTTTGTCGGTCTGAAAGAAGTTTCGGTAAGTCGGTCGGATGTGGCTCTGAGGCGTGGCGCAGGAGCCCCCGCGGAGCACCATCTGGTTGATCATAAATTTGCCGTTGTATTCACCCAGCGCCCCTTCGGCTTTCCGGTAATAAGGATAAGGCAGGTAGGCACTATTGGTCCATTCCCACACATTACCCAGCAGTTGGTCGTCGTCTGGTCGGGCAGGTGCCGTAGGGTGCAGCCTGCCCGATTCCAGGAAATTTCCCTCCGTGGCTTTTCCCTTCCGCATTTGTTCACAAGCCACTTCCCACTCAAATTCGGTGGGCAGGCGCTTGCCTTTCCAGCGGGCAAAAGCCTCTGCTTCGTAAAAGCTCACGTGGGTGACGGGTTCGGCCCCATTCAGCTTTTGCAGGCCGTTCATGGTATAGTGGTGCCATTCGCCGTCGATCTGGTGCCAGTACATCGGCGACTGCACGCTTTCCCGCTTTACCCACTCCCATCCTTCCTGTAGCCAGTGCCCAAAGTGCTTATATCCTCCGTCCTGAATAAACTCCAGGTACTCCCCGTTGGTCACGAGCCGGTCACTGATGCCAAAAGGATGCAGATACACCCGGTGTCTCCCCTGCTCATTGTCAAAACAGAAGCCTTCGCCGTCGTAGCCTACCGAATACACACCTTCGTCTATTTCAACGTACTGTGCTGCCCGGACATGGATTTCGTCCGCTACCAATGAGGAAGGGCGGGTTTGGTAAGCCGGAAAAAGCGGGTTGTTGCCCAGGATGTATTTGATGTCGGTCACAAGTAGCTCCTGGTGCTGCTGTTCGTGGTGCAAACCTAATTCCACCAGTTTGGCGACTTCGCTCTCATCCGCGGCATCGCTTTCCAGAAATGCCTCCATCGCCTGATCCACGTGCTTTCGGTACGCAATGATTGCTTCGGCTCCCGGACGGGTGATATTGCCACGGTCGGTACGCACTACCCGGGCGCCAATACTTTCGTAGTAGCTGTTGAACAGAAAATTGTAATCGCGGTTGTACACCTGATAGCCGGGTTGACGCGACAGCACGAAGGTTTCAAAAAACCAGGTAGTATGACCCAGGTGCCATTTGGGCGGACTCACGTCGGTAATGGGCTGTACCACGAAGTCTTCGGGCTGCAGGGGCTGGCAAATGCGCAGACTTTGCGCCCGTACGTTTCGGAAACTTTCTTTCAGGGAAGTAGTAACAATCATCGGCTTTTATCTTATGGTCTTTAACCAGATGAAAAGAGAAATTGTTCTCTCAGCCATCAGATATTCTGCCAATGGATTTCGATGCTTGTTATGAAAAGCGCCATCAGCATGTGCTACCCCAATGAAAGATAACCGGTAAAAACCTGGGGGATGGATTGGGGCAAAGCTGGGTACCGGATAAGGAAGTGTGAAGAATGGCTTACACTTCAAACAGGAAAAAAGGCGGATCGAAGCCGGCTTTTTGCAGAACGACTTTGGCCACGTTGAAGACCCGGGTGCCGGAAGCCATTTTTCCTTCCAGCGTACCGGCGTGGGCGTGTCCGTGAAAAGCGGCCACTACCTGCCGGCGAACGATGGGTTCGGCCAGGCGGGAGGAACCCAGGAAGGGAAAAATCTGCTCCGGTTCCCCCATCACGGTGTCTTTGATGGGCGCGTAATGCAGCACCGCAATTTTCCTGATGTCGGCATTTTCACTATCCAACCGAGCCAGGGCACGGTCCAGTTTCAATGATTCGTCTACGCCTTCCTGTACGAACTCCTTCATCTTTCCTTCTCCGAACATGGGTATCATGCACTTGTCGAAGCCGCCGCAGAAGCCTTTTACCCCGGCGAAGCCCACATGGCCGATAACGACCGAATCGCCATCCAGGATGTGTACCCGATCACTGACCAAGGCGCTTTTAATTGCCTCCTGCTCATTTTTATCAAAATCGTGGTTACCCAGCACGCCTACTACGGGGATGGAACAAGACGCCAGTTCTCTGGCCAGCACTTCGGCTTCTGCGGCGTGTCCGGTGTCGGTGAGGTCGCCGCAGAGCAGAAACACGTCGGCCTTTTCCGATACCGCTTTGAAGTAGTCGGTCCACTTGCCTTTGTCGGATTGACGCACGTGAATGTCTCCCAAAGCGGCAATCCGGAATTTATCCGACTTTTTTGCCATACGATAAGTCCTATACGGTCTTAATTGTCAACGCCTTATAATCCCATTCCTTGATGTCGGTATGGTACTGCGTCTGGTCGATGATGGGGCCGCGGCACACTTTTTCTACCGGTGCCGGCACATCGTACACTTCCTGCGCCCGCGCTATCAGGTCGTCGAAAAGCCAGCGGGGTATGTAGTCGCGTTCAGCCGGGTACACAAACTGAAAATTGATGATTTGAGATAACAACAATTGCCAGTGGGGTTCCATGCGGGCCAACAAGCCTTTGTAATCAAAGTCGTGCCCCAGTTTGAGCAGTATGTGATTGACGTCGGCACCGTCGAAGCGCTCCCGGTTCTGCACGTAAATTTTGCACCAGACCAGTTCTACCGGCGATAGGATCTTCACGGGCACGCCGAAAACCTCTTTGGTCGGGGCGTGCTCAAACCAGGTATCGTCGACCGTACAGATGTTATTGACGGTGTTAAAAATAACGTCCACGTAAAATTCCCCTTTGAACACTTTGGCCAGCCAGCGCACATCCGTTACTTCTGAGCGGAAGCCCTGTTCTTCAAAGCACTTGAGGATGCGGATATAGTCGCGGGGGCGGCAAAACACGTCCAGGTCCTTGGTATCGCGGTAAATGCCCGTATATTCCCGCATGGCAAAAGCGCCACCCAGCAGGAAAGGAATATTATTTTGAGTAATCAACTGTAAAGCTTCCCGGTAAAAATCGTGCGAAACTTTTTTGTCTTCCGCATCGGTGGTCATAATTCCCTCGCTTTCTATGGTATGGTTGGACCTTTATCTGAATGAAGTGTAGTCGTATACTGCTTTTGATTCGATTTGTTGCACAAAGACCGCTTCCCCGGATCAAAATAAGTTGCCCCACTCCTGCCTTTGCTGCTTTGTTTTAACTCAAACCTTTTTCATCCGTAATAAGCATAGCCGACCCCAGCACTCCAGTGAAAAGATCCGGAGGTGGCCGGCATTCAAAATCTCATTTTTTTATACGATGGAAACAGCAAACAATTCAGCACCCCCCTCTCCTTCTCAGGGAGAAGAAAGGACCCCGGATTCCACCAACCAGGCGCAAAAAGCTTCGCAACCGGAAGGAGGCCGAAGATCAGAGTCGGAAGAGGAAAGAATTGCGGAACAGGCGAAGCGGGCCGAACAACCGGAGCCGGACGCCAAAAGTAGTGCGCCCCCGGCTTCCGGCGATTCGGCGGACCTGATCAACAATACCGGCGACGACATCACGCACGGCACCGATGCCGATGCCGCATCGGGTTAAGTCAATCGGGGAGATTGACTACGACTTTCCCGACGGTTTTTCCACTTAGAAACAGGTCCATTGCCTGGGGCAGCTGCGCAAAAGTGAAGCGATGTCCCACGTACGGAGCCGGTAGTTGTAAAGCCATGATTTCATCCATCAGCTGGCGCATCAGGTCGGCTTTTTCGTAAAGCCAGATCAGGTTGAAGGCCATGACCGATTTGTTTTCGGGAATCATTTTCAGTGGTGAAATACGGGGCCGGAACAAATACTTCCAAACCAGCACCAGGTAGTTGGGGCGGGAACCCGCGGGCGTAAACTGGGCCGATCCGTAGGCTACCAGACGACCCTGCGGAGCCAGTGCCTGATAACTCCAGGTAAAATAGCGCCCGCCCGTTGCTTCCAATACCAGATTCAGCTCCCGTCCGTCCAATGCCAGTTGCAGGTCTTTTCTGAAATTGTCCGACCGGATAATGGCGGCATTGTATTTCTCTTTTTGTAGCAATTCTATTTTAGATGCGCTCCCTACCACCCCAATGGTATAAGCGCCCAATTTTTTCGCGATCCGGTTGGCCAGCAATCCTACCCCGCCCGCTGCACTGTGGATGAGCACCGTCTGACCGCTCTGCAGATTGCCCAGCGTAACCAGGGCGTAGTAGGCCGTCAATACCTGCACCGGAAAGGCCGCTCCTTCTTCAAAAGACCAGTTTTCGGGCAAAGAAAACACGTAGCGTGCATCGATGTTGAGGTGCGAAGTATAGGAGCCAAACCGAACGACGCCCATCACCCGGTCGCCGGCGCGCAGGTGCGTAACGCCCTTGCCTACCTCTGCGACTACACCCGCGTATTCCAGCCCAGGAACAAATTCACCCTTGGGCGTGGCGCTGTACAGGCCCATAATGGCAAACAGGTCGGCGTAATTCAGGCCGATGGACCGCACTTCTACTGTCACTTCATGGGCCTGGGGAGAAGCCAGGGCTTCCTCTTTGATTCGGACGTTGCGCAGAGAACCCGTTTTGGGCACTACGTAGGATTTGCGTATCACCATGGCTGTTGCATTCATTTTTAATTCGGGAAGCTAAACCGGTTTACTCGAAATACCAATCTGCTGCCTGTGATACCTGCCCACGGTTGAGTACAGCACGGGTTTGGTACCTGCCTGCCAGGAAAGCAGTTAAAGGCTTTGACACCGTTAGCCCCATTTCGTTGATCAATCTTACAAGGGCAGCTCAACAAAGAAATATTATATTTATATAGCTATATGTACTATTTTAAGCCTTCTTGAAAAATGAGCGATTGTTTAAAAACATTGTTGGCAAAATGCCTGGAATGCTCACAAATCAGACTTTCCGGAGCAATGTACCAACGGAAAGTTTTTCCGGTTTTAATGCCCTTTTGAGCCTCCCAAGACCATATTTTATTTTGTATCGTTGTTCCGCTTCGACAGTTATCGATGTCTTTTAAGCTTATCATACACAACCTGTTTATACAAGCAACCGAAATCTGACGGGCGTATTATTAGCTATACCGGTGAGCATGTATTTTATATCACAGTCTATTATTCTTGCTTAGGGAAAATGACGTTACTATTCTATTTTTCTCGTTATAGAAATAATTTTTATTTGCATATTCCTATTTAAAAAGTTTTGTACGATTATTGATACAACCATTGACCGGAAATAAATCCTTTATCCCATCCCTTCATTGACAGAACTGATACTTTATGTGGCACCTTTTATTTACGCTCTTTGCCCTTCTGTTTGCCTTCCTTTCGGTTCCTGTCATTACTGTCCTGCACGAGTTAGGGCATGCCGTTCCCGCGCTGCTCTTCACTTCTGATACGGTCACGATGTACGTCGGCTCTTACGGCGATCCGGAAGATAACCTGAAAGTAAGACTGGGCCGTCTGGTGATCCTGATCAAACGCAATACGGTACTGTGGCGGCAGGGCATCTGCCAGCACAGCAGTACGGGCACTATCCGCCAGATGATCATTCTGGCCAGCGGTCCCTTCTCTACCGTGCTGACGGCACTGGCACTTACCATTGTCGTTTTCAGCTGCGACCTGCACAGTGTGTTCAAGTTATTTCTGATCATTTTTTCGCTCATCTCCTTCTTTTCTTTCCTCAACAACATCATTCCCGACAACCGAATGCTGGTTTCGAAAGGAGGCACTACCGGCTACAATGATGGTTTTTTGCTCAAAAGCCTGCTCAAATACAAAGGTATTTCGGCTGAGTTTCGCAAAGGAGTAGAGCTGTTCAACGCCCAGAAATACCCCGATGCAGTACGTGCATTCAAGCAGATTGTCAGAAGCGGCCGGGAAACTGCCGACGCCTACCGTTTCCTGATATTATCGTGCATTCACCTGAACGACCTGAAACGGGCGTTGCATTACCACGAAATGCTGGGGCTTACCGGCGAAATGAACGCCGAAGATCACAGCAACGGCGGTCTGCTCATGTCGCGACTGCACCTGCACGAAAAAGCCATTGAAGAATACAACCAGTGCCTGGCCCAGAATGCGGCGCATTTTTACTGCCTGAACAACCGCGGCTATACTTACAACCAGCTGGGAGACTACGAAAAAGCCCTGGCCGACCTGAATCTGGCCATCCGACTGAAACCCGAATTTGCCTATTCGTACGATAACCGGGGCTTGTCCAAACTGATGCTGGGCCAGTTGGAAGAAGGTTTCCTGGACATTCAGGAATCGTTGCGGCTCAACGAACAGAGCGCCTATCCGTATCTGTTGCTGGGTATTTACTACACCGAAACCCAGGACCTGAGCCGGGCTCTGGAAAACTTCCGGAAGGCCCAGTCTATTGACCCCAGCACCCCGGACATTGAGAAACACATCGAAAGCACCCTTGAAAGCCTGCAATCGGCCGGGATGGACGCCTGTTCAAATGGATAGCCGACTGCTATTCTTTAAGAAATACGATTTGCTATAGATGCCTTCCTGATGGCAACAGTCATCAGGAAGGCATTTGTTTATTCTTTATGCTAATGAAAGAATTCCGCATTTTTTTGTGGGTTGCAGGCTTGGCTTTTCTCCTTATGGTTACACAAGAAGGGCTGGAATGGGGCTTGTATGGTTCAACTGCCGCGTGGATCGCGCTGGCTGGTATGAAACGGGCAGAGGAAAACAAGAAAAAAGCGGCGGCCCTCTTTCTGTGCAAGGACAATACGCAAAAGGCGCTCAACTACGCCACAATAATCATCATCCCTGCGCTGTACCACTTTTTCTTCGTAAAAAGCGGGAACTTACCTTGGCAAAGTCCGACTTTTGGGATTTTATACCTGGGTATGATGGCTTGTGTGCTGATAGCCCGCTCAGGCGACAGCTACGTGCTATTCGATGAAGCGGGCATTAAGACCCGCCAGGAACAGATAGACTATGAGCAGGTCGGATCGGCGGTACTGACCGGTCAATGGCTGATCATTGATGCTGGCACAGACCAGGAATTAAAAATCAAGAGGAAGCTGCTCAATGCAGAGATTCTTCACTTTCTGAATCAGAGAATCAATATCCAAATTAAAGGAAATCATTTGTCTGCGTAAGTACACTTTTCAATCAGTGAATACGCCTTCGATTGACTTACATTCAACGCACTATACAAATAACATAAATATAATATCAGCCCGTTTGTTTTTGTTACTATTTTGCGGAATTTTCAAAAAACACGCTGATATTATGACTCCAAGGCCAAATTATTCCCCTTTCAGGGCTTTCTTTGAGGCTAAAAACAAAATAGTAAAAGCTTTTTGTAATGTTTCTTTCATCCGTGAACAGGTCTGTATTGCTTCATTCATTATTGTGATGCTTACCTGGGGCTGTCAAAACAAGGATAAGTCAGAGATAAATCCAGTTTTTGAAGATCCTGACTGGATCAAGCTGGAGATACCTAATGGTAGGGAAGCTTACGCCATTGTCGGGGACATTGAAAAAACGCTCTTGGTAGCTACTTGGACTAAGGTCTATTCGACTTTTGATAAAGGCAAGACCTGGCAGGAATCCAAAGACTTTCAGGGACCAGTAATGGGCCTTTTACAAAGAAATGATACTATATTTTCATTAAAAGCTTCCGGCAATAACCAAAATGGTCAGCCTTACGCAAGCTTAGCGCAATACTTTACCATTGACTTCGGTCGGAATTGGTTATACTGTGGTAAATATTTTCATGGTGAGGAATATGCGTTTTACTCTGAGCTAAGCCAATCAATAGGAGTGGCACGCACTGCTGTGGGCCTTGAATACCGGATAAAGCAAAACTATACCCCCGTATCTCTTGGTTCGAGTTCATTTTACATTAATCCTTCTGAAATCCAGAAAGAAGACAATTTAGGTTCCCATACGCTTCGCTTTCCTTTCAAACATAGATTGATGAATTTGTACCTGGACGCCAATTATCGTCTATACGTAGCTGCCTCGGGTGGAACCTTTAATCAGAATAATGATCATTATTGCTGCGAAGACAAGATGCCCGCCATTGTATACGTATCTAAGAAACCATTGCCTTAATTCAAATAAAACTGTTTCGGATTTATTGGCTTATCAATTTCTTATTGTACCTAATTCTACTTTGTGAGATTGAAAATGGATCGCGCGAGGCTCCTGCCTCGGGTGAAATAATACTTGGGTCTCTGGCCTAAATAAGCCTTTCAAACCGGCCAGCGGCCGGAAGATGTGACACCGGGGGCGCCCAGTCCGAGGCAAGAGCCTTGCACGAGCAAACGACTTTCCTGCATCGAGAGACGTGTGTCAGATTTAAGCTGACAAAGTAGATCTAATGGGTCTGAACTATTAAGCTTCCCTATACTAATCCGCTTAAAATGCAAATTAAGAGAGCCAAAGGGATGAAGCTGCATTTTGGTGCACACTATTGCATCCCTGCTCCAGCTTCCTTAACCAGCTCCCTGAAAATGCGCCGGTGTCTTGCTTTCTGCAACAGGTATTCCGGATGCCATTGTACGCCCACGATAAAGGGATACACCAGCGATTCGATGCCCTGCACCACTTCATTGTCCTCTACCGCTACGATGTCGATGTCGTTGCCCGGTACTTTCACGGCCTGATTGTGCAGGGCATTCACCCACAGCTCTTTCCCTCCTACGATACGAGCCAGCTTACTACCAGGCTTTAGATTCACTTTTTTTACCGGATAGATGCTTACCGGATTGGGTTCTTCCTGGTAAAACGGATGGATATCCTGGTACAGGGTACCCTGAAAATAAACGTTGATCAGTTGGGCACCCCGGCAAATGCCCAATACGGGTAAGCCTTTTTTTACCGCCTGGTCGAGCAGGTTGAACTCCAGGCTGTCACGACCAGGGTCCAGTAAATTTTTCTTACGGCTGAACAGTTTCCGGATCACGAACACCAGCGGATAATAAATCCAGCGAAAAAAACTGCTGATGCGGTTCCAAAAGGTCCGTCGCTTGTTTTCGATGGTTTGCTTCAGATAATCGTTGATAAATCCCTCTTCGGTATAGGCCTTCGGATCTACGTCTGCCCCGCCGCCGATGATGAGCCCTTGCAGGCCATCCAGCGAACGGGGACGCCCGGGACGAATACGCACCGGTACTCCCCCTGCCATTCTTACCGACAGGGCCGCAAAAAACCAGGCCGCCCCTCCACCCTGGTCAGGTCCCGTAATGGCTATTCTGGGCTTTTTCATTTTCCTCCTGTACCCAGGCTTCCATCCTGGCAGTCCATTCGTTTTCAAATCCGATCCGGTTGTTTGCCTGCATCCGGAAGAACTCATCACTCAACTCCCGAATCGTCTCCGGCTCACTGGCCAGCCTTTCCACCTGGTACCAGCGGTTCCATTCCAGGGCCAGCGACCACTGCGGATCGTCGATCAGACTGTTGGGTAAGCGGTAGTGAAACGTAGGGCGGGGTTTCACATTCCCCAGGTTTTCCAACTGATTCACCGCTTCCGGTGCCAGGAAAGCCAGGGCCGGATACAAATCCAGCGGTCGGTTCCGGTCGGGATTGTGGAGGTGATAATCACGGATGAAGGCACTGAGATCGGGCTGGTAATCGGCTGACAAAACCAACTGGTAGTAAGCCATTGGAAACGGATTGATAAACGTGGTAAGTCGTCGGGTAAAGTCGATCTGACACTCCTTGAGCAGCCAGAAATACAGTAGCAGGAACGCCCGGGTATACGTAAGGAGGCTTTCTACGTCGGGGGAAGGCAATTCCGGATTGATGTGCGTGGCAAAAGCATAAAAGATAGAAGCTTTGGTCCCTTCGGCCTTCTGTTCGTGCAGCGCCTTTCGTAGCGCCTCTACCTGGTATACTTCCGGAAAGGGCAAGGGCGGCATGGACATTTCATTGGGAATGGATACCCTGGCCACCGATTCCAGCGCCTTTTCTATAATGGTATCCAGCGATCTTTTACCGATCCGGATGTCGTCGATGGGAATACCCAGCGAATCGAACAGCCGATGGTACTCTTTTTCATTCAGCAGCGCCAGATCTATTTTCAGCGCAAAATCTCCCAGACGGGTCCCAACTACCTTCTGATTGTAAGCGTGCTCTATTTCGTGGGTGCCACCGTACAAATGCATAATTGTTTCGGCTACGGTTTGCAGAGACAGGTTCCCAAACTCCAGCTCAAACCCTGCTTTCCTGATTTCTCCCTTGCTATTGGTTAGAATGGGAGGTTGATTAAATTCCATAGAAAAAATTGGTCGAATTTTGATTCAAAAGGAGTTTAACGGAAATGGAATCAAATAGATTTGGCTTGGGGTTTTCATTTTTAGTCCACTTCAACCAGCTTCCCCTCTGGGTTGTCCGGACAAGCCAATTCACATAAAAAAACTTTTCAACTTCACCCTTTCTTCATTTTCGGGTTCTAATTTTCAATCATTTTAAACCCAGCACCATTAAACACCAGCTCTATGAAAGTAATCACGTTATCGGTACTGGCCGTCCTCTACAGCGCTACGGCTTTTGCGCAGGCACCGGCTTCCCCCCCCGACAAAGCCTCAGAAAACGGAAAAGAAACCGAAATGAAAGCTTCGGTATTGGAGAGAAAAGAAGAAAAGTCAGCGTGGAAGGCAGACAAACCCGAAAAGCGGAAAGACCATCCGGCGGAGAAGCCAGCCAAGGAAAAAGCGGAGAAGCCGGAAAAAGAAAAACCGGAAAAGCTGGTGAAGAGCCAGGAGGAAAAGTCCGGGAAAGACGAAGCGGGAAAAGAAAAACAAGACCAACCCAAAGATAAAGCAGATAATCACGGCCAGGCGGTGCAATCCGTAGCCAAAGATAGCGACCTGGCGGGAAGAGAACACGGAGCAGCCGTAAAAGAAGCCGCTGCCAGCAATAAAGAAGCCAAAAAACCGGAATCGGCCAAGGCGAACAAAGACGCGAAAAACGGTCAGTCGGCATCCAGCGCCCGCAACAAAAGTGCCCACCCTCATCATGGCGCTCACAAACCAAACGGGGCCGGCAAAACGGCTGCAGGAAGCAAATAGCCCGGCACACTATATTTCAACACCAAAAGCCTTTCAGTGGATGCTGGAAGGCGTTTGGTGTAAAAAGCCGATGTGTCAATCGTTTGTACAGGTTTGGGGGTGGTTGGAAGCAGCATTGTCAAGCTACTTTCCCCAAAAGCTGTTTTCGACTTCTGCATCCGTAGTAAAAATATCCGCCTTTACAATTTGGCCGTTCTCTACCGTATACACGTCAATGTTATCAATGTCAAGGGCTTTCCCGGCGGGGCTGCTTGCCTTCCAGTTCAGGAGACAGGCAACCTGATTTTGGTTCTCCGTGATCGATTTGATCGATGTCAGTTGTACCGTCATTGCCGATAACTCAAACATTTTTCCGACCATCTCAAACACTTCTTTGCTACTTGTTTTGGTGCCGGATAAAACATTATCCCCGGGCTGGTTCCACCGAACGGAGGGATGAATAAGGCTGGCGATGGTCTGGGTATCGCCCCGTTGGACAGCAGACAAAAACTGAGCGACTACTTTTTTAGGTTCTTTTTCCATTTTTGTTTTGGATAGATGGTTGAAATCATTCTTAAGCAGGGAGTGCATCAGGCCGTTCTCCGTAATCCATTGCCTTGCAGGAAAGCCATGGCGCTTACCCAGAGGGCCACTGCGGCGATCGCAGCAACGCCCAGGACAGACATGTTTGAGCCGGCCAGCAGAATAAGCAGGATACTCCCGATCACCCAGAGAATGTCCAGGGCGGTAATCAATCTGACCAGGGCCCGACTGAGCTCTTTCCTGATGGCCGCGTAACCGACCAGGGCCGCAAATCCGATCAGAAAAAGTCCCGCTTCCGTATAGGGAGCTGGGTCGTGGGTCTCAAATAGTTGAGCCGTTTCACCAGCCAAGGCCACTAAACCGATACCGGTTATGGCTGAGCTCACTGAGTTAACTACCAAGGTGGATTTTAAGGATAGCATACGTTTGAGTGGTTAAGTGATTGAATGATACAAATGTAGGCCAGACGACAGGGGGAGATATTACCTTTCCATGCCAAGCATTTACCAATTCGTGCCAACTTTCGGGCTCCGGGGCTGAAATCGTAGGTGGGCCGGTTTACCAGGTGCTTTTTTGCCTTTGGGTAGGTGCCACTATGGCTTCCGCAAAAGTTTTGACCAGCGATCCTGACGGATCGTGGCCTACACCGGGCACAGTGCTGAGTGAGGTATTGTCAGTGCCGGCTTTTTTGAGCAGCAACCCGACAATACGCCTTTCATCACCAAGACTGCCCTGCACGAAGACGAACTGCTGAAAGCTTCCGAATGAACCAAAGCCTGTATCTCAGCCTCTACAATCTGTACGGTGTATAGGCGGTTGCCAGGCCTTCATTAATCAGAGGCTTGGAATACAACACAAGGATAACCACCACCTCAACTTTATTTAAAAAGAGCCGTTGATGGAAAAAACCACCTTCATCAACTAAAATGGACAACCCTATCATTTCTCACCTGGCCGGGAACTCCAATCAGAATCCTCAAAAAGTCACGCTGAGTGAGCAGGCATTCGATTTGATCAGGCAGGCTTTCACGGATCTGGCTTCTGCCCCCATTTGGGACTATCACGCTCACGTGCTGGGAATGGGAACCCACGGTACGGGTTGTTGGATCAACCCGCAGTTGAAATCTCTCTTCACCCCTTCCGACCAGTTGAAACTCAATATTTATCTGAACGCAGTGGGCATCGACGATACCCAACAGGCCGATCAGCAGTACATGAGTCGTATGCTGTCGCTAATTGAGAACTGGAAGGAATACCAGCGCAGGGCCACTGGCACCAACGCGGAGATCAGGTACTGCATGCTGGCGCTGGACCAGTGCTACGACAAGAATGGACGACTCAACGGCGATGACACCCGGTTCTACGTACCCAACGCGTACGTGATGGAACTGAGCCGGCTTCATCCGGACGTATTCATTCCCTGCATTTCAGTACACCCTTACCGGCCTGATGCCCTGGAAGAACTGGACAAGTGGGGAAAACAGGGCGTAAAATTGCTGAAGTGGCTGCCCAGCGCCATGGGAATGGACGCCTCCGACCCGGTTTGCGATACTTTTTACGCCAAAATGCGCCAGTACAATATGGTGTTGCTTACCCACGCCGGCAAGGAAGACGCCATTCAGGTAGCCCGATTCAAGCCGCTGAACAACCCCCTGCTGTTTCGTCGTCCGCTCGAACACGGTCTGAAGGTAATCATGGCGCACTGTGCCGGTCTGGGTAGCAGTCCGGATCTGGACCTGGCTTCTAACCGACTGGTCAAAAACCACGACCTTTTTCTGCGGCTGATGGCCGAACCACAATACGAGCAATTCCTTTTTGGTGATATATCCGCCCTCACCCAAATCAATCGCTGCGGCAAGCCACTGCTGGCCACGCTGCAAAGAAAAGACATTCACCACCGCCTGGTCAATGGAAGCGATTATCCACTCCCGGCAGTCAACGCCGTCATCTCCATTGATTTGCTTTATCGCCTGGGGTACGTTGAAGAAGAGGACCGGAAGCCGCTCAATGAGATTTACAAAATGAACCCGCTTCTTTTCGATTTTGTACTGAAACGCCTCATTCGGGATCCAGAAGACAATACAGGCCGATTTTCCGATTCCATTTTTGAATGGAATCCGGCACTGGGCGTATCTGCAGCGCACGGACAAAAGGCAACCAGCCAGGGGCAGGCTTCGGGCTGAGCGGATGGGAAAATGATTGGGGCAGTTACACCGACCAATCCTGCTCCGCTCAGGTTCGTTCGCGTAAGGTCTGCGTAATCCAGTACATCAGATCCCGGTCTACTTCATCGCGGCATTCATCCAGGCCGTGGCGGCAACCGGGGTAGAGCAGGATATCCTTGGGCAAACGTGCCCGTCGGTACAATTCGTGCGAACAGGATTCGGGCAGCACTTCGTCCTGGGTACCGTGGATGAGCAGCAAGGGTTTGGGACTGAGCTGACTCACCTGCGAAGTGCCGTAGGTCTGGCTGCTCATGGCCACGACGCCCACCACCCGATCGCTGACCGCACCGGCCGAAATCACCACTGCCCCACCGAAAGAGTGCCCTACCAATAGCACCTTTCCCCGTTCGCGGCTAGCCAGGTATTCGATTCCCAACAGAATATCCATTATGCATTCGGGCAGATCGCCGGGCTTACGGTAGTGCAAACGCAGGGAAGCCACGCCTACGTTAGCCAACTGACCCGCCAGGCGGGGATACATTCCTCCGGCCGGGCCATCCAGTCCACCACCCGCTCCGCCTACCCACAGTATGGCCGCGTTTCCTTCACCGGCGAGATGAAATCGTACCGGAATGATACCGGAACTGGTCCGGAATATCCACTCTTCCACTCCATCTACCGTTGCCTGGTGCTCGATCATATCCAGTTCCAGGCGTGCTTTTGCTCTGCTCTCCGTCATAACACACGTACGTTGATGAACCAACATTTCCGGTCGAATTCCCCTAAACCGATAGCGATTTCCCTTCTTCTTACACTTACTGCATTGCCCGTAAGGAGGATGCTTCGCTCCATCGCTACTGGGTTTTCCCTTAGTGTATTTCAACGTAAGCCATAAAATTTAGTCATCCTTGAATGCATTGTTTTTTATCGGGCCGGAAAATAAAAAAAGCCGAATGCGTATCCGGCTTTTACAAAATCAGGTAATGGAGTGCTTAGTTGCGGTTCAGCGCGTTCAGGTCGTCGAATGCCTGCTTCAGACGGGTAACGAAAGTTTTTTCACCTTCGCGCAACCAGGTGCGTGGATCGTAGTATTTCTTGTTGGGAGATTCGCTTCCCGTGGGGTTGCCAATTTGCCCCTGCAGGTACGCTTCGTTTTTCTGGTAGAAGTTCTTGATGCCTTCCCAGAAAGCCCACTGCAGATCGGTATCAATATTCATCTTGATGGCTCCGTAAGAGAGCGCTTCCCGGATTTCGGCCTGGGTAGAGCCGGAACCACCGTGGAACACGAAGTTGATCGGCTTGGCTTCGGTATTGTATTTCTTCTGCACGTACTGCTGAGAGTTGTGCAGAATGATGGGCTGCAGTTTTACGTTGCCCGGTTTGTAAACGCCGTGCACGTTTCCGAAGGCCGCGGCAATGGTAAAACGGTCACTTACCGAACTCAGCTCTTCGTAAGCATAAGCCACGTCTTCGGGCTGGGTATACAGGCGTGAGCTGTCTACGTCGGTATTGTCTACGCCGTCCTCTTCCCCACCGGTCACGCCCAGTTCGATTTCCAGGGTCATGCCCATTTTGCTCATCCGCTCCAAGTACCTTTTGCAGATTTCTACGTTTTCGTGCAGCGGCTCTTCCGACAAATCGATCATGTGAGAGCTGTACAGGGGCTGTCCGTGCTGCTGGTAGTATTTTTCACCGGCATCGAGCAGGCCATCGATCCAGGGCAGCAGTTTCTTGGCGGCGTGGTCGGTATGCAGTACGACGGGCACTCCGTACAGTTTGGCCATCTGGTGTACGTGCATAGCGCCAGAAATGCCCCCGGCAATGCAGGCACGCTGGTTGGTATTGTCTACGGATTTGCCGGCAAAAAACTGCGCACCGCCGTTGGAAAACTGGATGATTACGGGTGAGTTGACTTCCTTGGCAGTTTCCAGTACCGCATTCACCGAGTTGGTGCCGGTCACATTCACTGCCGGAAGGGCAAATTGGTTTGCCTTCGCGTATTTAAACAGATTTTGAACCTGATCACCGTGCAATACACCGGCTTCGGTCTTAAGGAGCGTTTGTTCAGCCATTTTGAAAGGAATAATTAAGTTATGCTTATCTGACATGCTAACAACCCGATTGCTGCTATGCATCATACTCTACCAGGCCTCAATATTAAGGAATAAAACGCGAATTCGCATACTGAGTGCCCAGATAATGAATGCCCTGCACTTTGTTTTCACGCTATCCAAAGACCTGCTTGCCCGGTTCCGTTGCGACAGTAAAGCTGGCTGAGCTATTTTGCAGAAGATAATCGGGAATGGGTTGCGCTTTCACGGGAATCGGTTAAATTTCGGGCTATCTCCTTTCTCTGAAGTGGAGAAAAATGGTTTGATGCACGTATCTTTTCTCTCACTAACCCTTGAAAAAAAACCTGCTTCCTGAATCACGCAAAAGAACCAACCTGTTTATGGTGCTTTGCGGCATCTTCCTGACCAACGCCATTCTGGCCGAAATCATCGGGGTAAAAATTTTCTCCGCCGAAGCCCTGTTGGGAGTATCGCCGGCCCACATCTCCCTGCCGGGCAACTTCGTTCTGGATTTCAACCTGACGGCGGGTGCCATTATCTGGCCCATCGTGTTCGTTACCTCCGACATCATCAATGAGTACTTTGGCAAGTCGGGCGTCCGTAAGATTTCCATTATGACGGCCATTTTCATCGCCTACGGGTTTCTGGTCATTTACGCAGCTACGATGCTGCCCGCCGCCCAGTTCTGGTTGGACGTAAACAAAGTCGACAGCGGGGGTAATCCTTTCAACATCAATACGGCTTTTGCCAGCATCTTCCGGCAGGGTTTGGGTATTATCATTGGATCCATTTCCGCCTTCCTGATCGGACAACTGCTGGATGTCTACGTCTTTCACGCGTTGAGGAAAAAAACGGGAGAGGGCAAAATCTGGCTGCGGGCAACCGGTTCTACGCTGGTGTCTCAGCTGGTCGACAGTTTCTGGGTGCTGACGGTGGCGTTTTACATTTTCGGCAACTGGCCTTTTGAACAGGTCATTGCGGTGGGCATCATCAACTACATTTACAAATTTACCGTGGCCATCCTGCTGACGCCCCTGCTATACGTCGCCCACTACCTCATCGACGGCTACCTGGGAAAAGAGCAAGCCCACCACCTGACCGAAGAAGCAGCGGAAAAGTCGGTGTTGTAGCAGGACAGGGTGAAAGGAAGACCGGAAAACCGGAGAAGGGGGAGACAGGCAAAAAGGATCTAGAAAAAACCCGATTCCGTGCTAACTACGCTGCAATCCTGTTTAACGTAAAATTCAATAAGCGCGCTCAGTTTTTAAATTGATTCCCTGCTCCGGTTTCCATTCTCCTTTTCTCCTTTTTAACCTTTCCTCAGGTTGTCACAAATGATGGCGGTAGCGATGCCTACGTTGAGCGATTCGGCACCTCCGAAGCGGGGAATGGTGATTTTGTGGGAAATAAGCGACTGGAGGTCTTCCCCGATACCGTGCGATTCGTTGCCCATCACAATGTACCCACCGGGCTCAAAACGGGTGTGGTGCAGGTTTTCGCCGTGGAGGAATGCTCCGTAAACGGGCCGGTCGGCTTGCCCGGAAAGGTATTCCTTCAAATCACAGTAGTAGAGCCGAACGCGGGTAAAGGAACCCATGGAAGCCGTGATGACTTTGGGGTTATACAGATCGGCCGTGTCGGTTGAACACACCATTTTGCGGATGCCGTACCAGTCGGCCACGCGGATGATGGTACCCACGTTGCCCGGATCTTTTACCTCATCCAGCACCAGCACGTATTCATTTTCCTCGGCGAAAAGTGCTTCATTTGCGCAGATGTCGGCAATGGCCAGGCAGGCATTGTTGGTACGAAACACCCCGGCAGCTTCCAATTCTTCCTGCGTAACTATTTCAATGGGAAAACCTTGAGCGTTCGCCAATCGTATGGAAGATTGGTAAAATTCCTGGGTGGCAAAGAGGACACGAATTCGGAAGCCGGACTGCATGAGTTCCAGCACGCTTTTGGCTCCTTCAACTAAAAACGCTCCGTTTTCTTTCCGAAACTTCTTTAATTGCAGTGACTTAATAAATTTCAACCATTTTTTGGAAAGCATACGCAAGGATTTATCAATAAAATAAGCGTTAAACAAACTGCATACTGATTAGCAATTTGAAAACAAGTATCCACTCAGTGGGAATCCGATGGGGGTTCCGTTCTTTTTTAAGCATTCTCCTTGGAATGTTTCTGCTTGCCGCTTGTGTCAACACCAGGAAACTGGAAAAAGACCAGTACCTTCTGATGGGACAGAAAGTACAAGGCAACAAACAGGTCGCTTCTGATAACCTGGAAGCGTTTTACCAGCAAAAACCCAATCGGAAAATCCTGGGTACCACGCCCTATCTGTGGGTATACTTTCTGGGTAAAAAGTTTCATCGTCCGGAGAAGATCAAAGCAAAGATTGAAAAAACGGCTCAGAAATACGACAAGCGAATCCAAGCCAGCCAGGAAAAGGGCAAAGAAAGGAAAGTAGTTCGCCTGAAAAGGAAAAAGGAGGAAAAGATCGCTGACCTGAATGTGGTGCTGGAGCAGGGCAACTACCTGATGCGGGTGATTGGCGACCCACCCGTCTACTTCGACTCCACGCTGGCCCGAAAGACGGCCACGCAAATGGAATCGTACCTTTTCAGTAAAGGTTTCTTCAACGGAAAAACCGATTACCAGTTCAAAATTGACACGGCAAAACGCGCTGCTACGGTCACCTACCCGATTGTCGAAGGAGCACCCCACATCATCCGCAAGGTAGACATCCTGACCGACGACATCGGGATCGATACGCTGCTCAAACAGTATCAGAATCAATCGTTGCTCAAACCGGGAGAAAATTACGATGCCGACAACTTTGCCGCCGAACGCGAGCGGATCGACCGGCTGCTGAAAGAACAAGGTTACTATGACTTCAGCCGGCAGTACGTGACGTACCAGGTAGATAGTATGGTGGTCGATACCCTGAAAATAAAGAGCGATACGCTGATCCGGTCCAACATCGTGGACATCAGAACCGAGATCAACAACCCCGCCAACCGGGACCGGCACAAAGTATACGTTATCGACGAAATCAACTTCATTACCGATGCCGGAGCCGCCACCAATGCCGGCGTCCAACGCAACAATGCCCGGCGTGACACAACGGTGTTCAACAACGTTCGGTATATGTACCGGGAAGACCGGTATTCAAAGAAGGTGCTGGACAGCAAACTGCTCTTCCATCCGGGCGACAAGTACAACCAGACCAACGTGCTGGGTACGCAGCGGCTGCTCAACAGCCTGAACATTTTCCGATTCGCCAACCTGAACTTCGATACCACTGGTGGCAAGTTCGTGGCCAACATCATTACCAGCAATCTGGAGAAATATCAGATTACAGACGAGATCGGGTTGACGGTACTACAGGGGGTACCGGGTCCTTTCGGCAACGTTACTTTCCGCGTCCGGAACGTTTTTGGTGGACTGGAGATATTTGAAGCCACTGCCCGGGCGGGTATCGAAGGTCAGACGGGTTTTACCAGCACTTCCGGAGTGTACGCTAGCACCCAGGTGGGCGTGAGTGGTTCGGTAGTCTTCCCGCAATTGCTGCTGCCGGGCGGCTTCCGTTTCAAAAGTGCCATCAACCGGCTCGACCCGCGTACCCGGGTAGGAATCGGCCTGGACCTCACCAATCGACCGGAATACCGGCGGGTCAACCTCCGGGGAGCCATTACCTACACCTGGCAAAAAAACCGCATTCATTCCTACAGCATATCACCTGTAGACATCAACTACGTCTACTCCCCCATTTCCAGCCAGGACTCATTATTTAGAAGATATCTGATAGAGCAGGAAACCCGGTTTGGCAACCCTTTGATTCGAAGCTTTAACAACTCCTTTGTCACCAGCATCAACGGGTTTTACCAGTACAATGACAATATCCTGGGCCAGAACAAGGTATCGCGTTATTTCCGGCTTTACCTGGAAGCCGGGGGAACCTGGCTCAATTTACTGCCGCGCAAAATGATAGAGGAGCTACAGAAAGACCGGGGTGTGCAGTACTTCAGTTTTTACCGCATCAATCCCGACTATCGTTTTTACCTGCCCACCGGACCCAAAAGTACGATTGCGCTGCGGATCAGCGCCGGTTTAGCCATACCCTACGGTGGCACCCGTACCTTGCCCTACGAGAAGTTTTACTTCAGTGGCGGGACCAACAGCATCCGGGCCTGGACCCAGCGCCGCCTGGGCCCCGGCAGTTCCCAAGCCAACCTGCTGTACGATCGCAGCAAACAGGAAGATCCACGGTACGACGATCCAGACTCCTTATATCGGTTCGAACAACCAGGCAATTTTCTGCTGGAAGCCAATGCCGAATACCGCTTCAAAATGATCAGCTTTATCAACGGAGCCTTCTTTGTGGATGCCGGTAACGTCTGGACCATCAGCGAACCCCAACCTACCGACGGACAGCCAATAGCACCCGAACGCTTAGGCGGTAGTTTTCAGCTGAATCGATTTTACAAAGAAATTGCCGTGGGTGCCGGCTTTGGCCTCCGCCTGGACTTTTCCTTCCTGATCCTTCGATTGGACGCTGCCGTGAAGGTGATTGATCCGGCCCAGCCCGAGGGCCAGCGGTACGTGCTGAACAAATTCAGGTTTGGTGACGCCTTCAACCGGAGTTACCGGTACCGATCTATCCTCAACCTCAGTATCGGTTATCCATTCTGACCACAAACCAACCGGTCATGTTTCGAAAACCTGACCGGTTTTTGTTTCCGTTCCTCCTTTTCAGTTAATTCTGGAGCCTTCTGATCCGGCAAATAAATCCCCCTGCCATTCTGTCAGATTGGTAAAAATGCCCTACCTTTGCGCCTAAGTGGGCCGGTTTGCCCATTTTCAGAAAGCAGATCATATGGAGCGAATCATTCAGACCCTGGATATATTGACCGAAGCCGACAAGGAAGCCTGTGAAGTGGTGAAGGTGTCGGAAGAAGAAAAAGTCACTGCGGCCCAGGCCTTTTCCCGGAAGTTGTACGTGGAAAGCTACGGCTGTCAGATGAACTTTTCCGACAGTGAAATCGTGACGTCGATTATGCGCGAACAGGGTTTTGCCACTACCTCTTCCGCCGAACAGGCCGACGTGGTTTTCCTCAACACCTGCGCCATCCGCGACAACGCCGAGCAGAAAGTACGCAACCGGCTCAAGCAGTTGCAGGTCTTGAAGAGAAAGAATCCGGAGCTGATGATCGGGGTGCTGGGCTGCATGGCCGAACGCCTGAAAGCCAAACTGCTGGAAGAAGAAAAGATCGTGGACCTGGTGGCGGGCCCCGACGCATACCGCGACCTGCCCGCGTTGGTCAACCGGGCCGACGAAGGCCAGAAGGCCGTCAACGTGCTGCTCTCCCGCGAAGAGACCTACGCCGACATTACGCCCGTTCGGCTGAACTCCAACGGCGTTTCGGCCTTCATTTCCATTATGCGGGGCTGCAACAATATGTGTTCTTTCTGCGTGGTTCCCTTCACCCGGGGCCGCGAACGCAGCCGCGATACGCATTCCATCGTAAAGGAAGCCCGCGACCTGTTTGAGCAGGGCTACCGGGAAGTAACGCTGCTGGGTCAGAACGTGGACTCTTACCGCTGGCAAAGCGAAGATAGCCGGGAAGATGTGAATTTTGCCCAGCTGCTGGAACGGGTAGCGCTGGTGCATCCCGACCTGCGGGTTCGCTTTTCTACCTCCCATCCCAAAGACATTACCGACGAAGTGTTGCATACCATGAAAAAGTATGACAACATCTGCAATTACATACACCTGCCCGCCCAGAGCGGCAATTCGCGGGTGCTGAAACTGATGAACCGCACCTACGACCGCGACTGGTACATTGGGCGCATCGACGCCATCCGGCGCATCATCGGCCCCGATTGCGGCATCTCTACCGATATGATCGCGGGTTTCTGCTCCGAAACGGAAGAAGAACACCAGGATACGATGTCGCTCATGGAATACGTGCAGTACGATTACGCGTACATGTTTGCCTACTCCGAAAGACCGGGTACGCCCGCGGCCAAAAAACTGAGCGATGACATCCCGGAGGAAGTAAAGAAAAGAAGGCTCAGTGAGATCATTGCTCTGCAGAACCAGCATTCACACCGGCGTAACCAGACGGCGATCGGCCGGGTGCACCGGGTGCTGGTAGAAGGCCCTTCCAAACGTTCGGAAGATTTCCTGAGCGGCCGCAACGATCAGAACAAGGTAGTCGTATTCCCCAGGAAACACTTCCGCAAAGGCGACTACGTCAACGTGCGGGTCACGGAATGCACGTCGGCCACCCTCATTGGAGAGGCAGTAGAGTAGGTTTTCAGTTCTTAAATTTGTACGCCCTTGAGTCCATCAGAAATACAGAGCATCAAGCAGCGGTTTGGCATCATCGGCAATTCGCCTTTGCTCAACCACGCCATTGAGGTAGCGGCGCAGGTCGCTCCCACCGATATGACCGTGCTGATTACGGGAGAAAGCGGAAGCGGTAAGGAATCGTTTTCCAAAATCATCCACAACCTGAGTCACCGGAAACACGGGCAGTTTATCGCCATCAACTGCGGCGCCATCCCGGAGGGCACCATCGATTCGGAATTGTTCGGCCACGAAAAAGGCTCTTTCACGGGTGCCATTGACGCCCGCAAGGGGTATTTTGAAGTGACCAACGGCGGCACCATTTTCCTGGATGAAATCGCTGAAATGCCCCTGGGTACGCAGGCCCGTCTGCTCCGGGTGCTGGAAAGCGGGGAATTTATCCGGGTGGGTTCTTCTAAAATTCAGAAAACGGATGTGCGCGTGGTAGCCGCTACCAACGTCAACCTGCTGGATGCCGTAGACAAAGGCCGCTTTCGCGAAGATTTGTACTACCGGCTCAGCACCATTCCCATATTCGTACCGCCGCTGCGCGAAAGGGGCAGCGACGTTGAACTGCTCTTCCGCAAATTTACCAGCGATTTTTCCGAAAAAAACCGCGTAAAGCCCGTTTCCCTTACCGAAGACGCCAAGGAATTGCTGCTGCGTTACCGCTTCCCGGGCAATATCCGGCAGCTCAAAAACCTGGCTGAGCAGATTTCGCTGCTGGAAATCAACCGGGAAATTGATGCGGAAAGACTGGCCAAATACTTGCCCCAGGAAACGGGCAGCCGGGTGCCCGCCCGCCTGAAGGACATTGACAACAGCGAACAGGTTTTCTCCGAACGGGATTTGCTTTACAAAGTGCTGTTCGACATGAAGAAGGATATGAACGACCTGAAAAAACTGGTCTATCAGGTCATCAAGGAGGAAAAAATCAACCACGATGCCCTTCACGAAAACCAGGAACTATTCCGGGGAATCACCCACGAAGAACCGGAAGTGTTCGGACCTTCGCACAATACCGGCGGACAACGCAGCGGGGTTCATCCCAAGCTGCTGACGCCTTCCAAAGGCAACGGTGTGATCGAACTGGACGACTATCCCGACAACAAAGACGACGTGGTAGACATTGCCCACGAAACGGAAGAAGATGATTCGTTGTCGCTGGAAAAGAAGGAGAAGGAAATGATACTGAAGGCGCTAAGAAAACACAATAACAAACGCAAATACGCGGCCCAGGACCTGCGCATTTCGGAACGGACTTTGTACCGAAAAATCAAACAGTACAAAATTGATGAACAATCATAAAATGATCGCCCGTTATTCTTTTTCTCCTGATTGGTTTTCATTCCCGTATCTAACCAGGCGCTTCTCTGCCAGGCCATTTTATCTGGTTTTTGCGCTGATCCTGCTTACTCCGCTGTCTTCCTGCGGCGTGTATTCTCTCAACGGGGCTAACATCGGGAATGCCAAGAATATTTTCGTGGCCAACTTCATCAATGAAGTGGGTGCCGGTCCGGCGAACATGAGCCAGACCCTGACGGAAAAACTGAAGGAATACTATCAGCAGAACTCCGCGCTCAAGATATCCAATACCGAAGGCGACATGCTGCTGCAGGGCTCCATTGTGGGCTATAACCTGACCCCGGTGGCGGTACAAGCGCAGCAGCCCAACCAGATCGACCAGGCCGCCCTGAACCGGCTGACCGTGCGGGTGAAAGCCAAGTTTGTAAACACCCTGGACGAAGAGCAGAACTTTGATACCGAATTCAGCTTCTACCAGGATTTTCCCCAGAACCAGACCCTGACCGATGTAGAAGGCCAATTGGTTCCCCGTATTCTGGATCAGATCGTGATGGATATTTTCCAGCGCTCCGTAGCCAACTGGTAATAGGCTGATAGAATAAGTTTACTGTTTACTGTTTACTGTTTACTGTTTACTGTTTACTGTTTACTGTTTACTGATAGCTCTTTTTCATTATCTTGTATTTCCTAATTCCTTCTTTAGAATCAGCAGTGGGTTATTACTATGAATAAAGAACAGTTTTTACACGCCGTAAATCATCCCAATGGCATTGGGGCACAGGACCTGGAATCCCTGGAAGAAGTAGTGGAAAATTTTCCCTACTGCCAACTGGCGCACATTCTCATTGCCAAAGCCAGCCACGACCAGGCCAGCATGCTGGCCCCTCAGAAATTGCGGAAGGCCGCCGCGTATGCCATCAACCGGGATGTACTGAAAAAGTTGGTCCTGTCCTCTAGCCAGACAATGCCTCTGTCCACCAATACCACCGCTGCTCCCGCTACGGAGCCAATCGGTAATGAGACAGTAGCCCTTGAAGTACCCCATGCGGTGAAAGCGCAGGAAACCACTTTAGAAGAGCTGCCCGTCATTTTCGACCTGCCTCATTCGCACGAAGACAAGTTGCTGAGCGAACTGGAAAATACGGTGAATCCGGTAGAAATTTCTGAGGAAGACCGGCAGAAAGCCCTGGAAAGGCAACGTCAGCTGGAGCTCATTGAGAACTTTATCAAAACCGCACCGCGCATTTCTCAGCCCCGCTCCGACGACAGTACTTTTCCGGACAAAGATCTGTCGGAGAAAAGCAGTGCTCCCAATAATAAGCTGATTAGTGAAAGTCTGGCCAAGATCATGCTCAAGCAAGGAAAAATAGAGAAAGCCGTAGAGATTTACCAGGAGTTGATTTGCAAATATCCAGAGAAAAAGGCGTACTTTGCGGGTAAAATCGAAGAACTGAATTCCAGGACTTAGCACCAGTATCCGATTCGCCTTCTTTTTGAAACACCTTATTTATTCAAACAGCCAATTTTCCATTTACAAGCTTTATGTACACTGTAGTCATTGGATTGATTATTTTTATTGCCGTCCTGTTGATATTGGTCGTGCTGGTTCAGAACTCTAAAGGAGGCGGTTTATCCAGTCAGTTTAGTGGCGCTGGCTCCAGCCAGCTGATGGGCGTAAAGAAAACCGGCGATTTGCTGGAACAACTCACCTGGGGACTGGCCATTGGGATGATCGTCCTGACGCTTTCGACCAGCCTGTTGGTAGACAGAGGTTCGGCAGAAGGGGTGAACAGCGTCAACATTGAAAAAGCACCCGAAAGAACTACCCTACCCAGCGGTCTTACCGCTCCGGGCACTGAATCAGCTCCCGCCGCGGAACCCGCCGATTCAGCTAAATAATCAGGCTTCCCAATATTTGTAATAAAAAACGACAAACCCGGGCTTCCGCCCGGGTTTGTCGTTTTTTTAGCCTGAGTAATGCCGCCCATCAATCTTCCCTCAGGCAGAAGGCCGGGTTAGTTTTAGCCGCTTTCCAGGCTTGCGTACCTACCGTAAGTAAAGCCGTACATAACGCCAGCATTCCTGCCCCGATAAAGTACCAGGGACTCAGTTCAATGCGATAGGCAAAACTTTCCAGCCAATGGGCAGTCATAAAATAACTGATGGGTACTGCGATAAGAATGGAGATCAGTACCAGCCAGGCAAACTCAGCCGATAGCAGGGATGCAATGCGCCATTCACTGGCCCCCAGAACTTTCCGTACTCCGATTTCCTTTCGCCTTCTTTCCGTAGTGAAAGCCACCAGTCCGAACAATCCCAGGCAGGAAATCAGCACAGCCAGTCCGGCAAAGTACCGCGACAGAAGGGACACTCTTTGTTCCGCCACGTATTGAGCCTGATGATCCGCATCCAAAAATTGGTAGTCGAACGTGAATCCAGGATTGTAAGCCTGATAGAATGTTCGCAGCCGACTGAGCGTTTCCTTTTCCTTCCCGGCTTCTATTTTTACCAGCACCGTGCCGGTGAGTGCGTCCAACTGAAAGAACAGGGGCTTTACTATGTCGTGGAGTGACTGAAAGTGAAAATTTTTGGTTATTCCCAGCACTTCTACTTCTCTACCGCCGAAATGGATGACTTTGCCAACGGGATTCTGCAATCCCAAGGCATCTACCGCTGCTTTATTGAAAATAATTTGGGCGTTGTCGGCGGGAAACTGCCTGGAAAAAGGCCGCCCAGCCGACATTTCTATTCCTAAGGTTTCGATGAGGCCATAATTGGCTTGTATAGGCCGGAATTGAATGATGCGCTCCCCTGCTTTTCCTTTGATGGGAATGCCCACGCCGGGTCCGCCCACTACCTGTCCCACCATACTGGAAGCATTGACTACACCCGAAAGCTTTTTCAATTCATTCAGAAAAGTATCCATGCTCTCCGGCACCTTTCCTTCGGATTCAAAATATACGACGTGGTCTTTGTCGTAACCCAGATGTTTGGTCTGCACGTATTCAAGCTGTTGATAAACCACTACGACCGAAACGATGAAAACAATGGCCAGGGAAAATTGAAATATGACCAAGCCCTTCCGAACCCACCGTTCCCCGGCCGAAACACGGATCTTTCCGAAAGCCAGATTGCCTTTCAAAATGACGGCCGGCCGGAAACCTGAAAGGTACAAGGCTGGGTAAGCACCGGCCAGCAGTCCGGTCATTAGAGAGATGGCCAGCAGCACCAGTAAGTTGTGGGGATTCCACGAAAGGCTTAGCTGCTTGCCTGTGATGGCATTGAACTGAGGAAGCAAGAAGTACGTACATAGAACGGCTAGGAAGAGCGCTATCACCGACATCAACACCGCTTCACCCAGGTATTGCAGGATCAGCGTCCTCCGCTCCGCACCTAATACTTTCCGGATGCCTACCTCCTTCATTCTCCGTACCGCTTTGGCTGTAGACAGATTGGTAAAGTTGACGCAGGCAATCAAAACAATAAAAAGCGCAATGAGTGAAAACAGCCGGACGTATTCGATTCTCCCCCCAGTCTGGATGCCGTTTTCGTAAGTGCCGTAGAGGTAATTGTCCGCGTAGGGTTTGAGAAAGAGCCGACGTTCCGAATTGGGAAGGTTACTTTTAATTAAGCCCGCCAGTTTAAGATTTAATTGATCTACCTCCTGGTCCTCCCGCAACGTCAGATAAGTATGAAAAGGGCCGTCATCGCTCCACTGGGCCGTTTGGGGAACCAGGTCGTGGAACGCCTGAAAGGGCAACAGAAAATCGAACTGAACGGAGGACTGATGCGGCGTATCTTCAAAAATACCAGCCACTATCCCCTGTTGTTTAAACTGATTAATCTGCCAGTTCACCGTTTTGCCTATGACATTCTGGGTAGTATTGAATAAACGCATCGCCGTCCGTTCAGAAATCGCAATAGCCCGCTTTTCTGCCAACACCTGGTTAACGTCACCCTGAATGAGCCGGTAGGAAAAAACGTTGAAGAATTCTTTTCCTACGAATATACCCCGGGCTTTCATGAGTTGATCATTCGCAGAGAGCGCAGTCTTCTCAAACCAGTTGGGCGGCGTACTTACAATGGCGTATTCTACTTCGGGAAATACGGATTTCAGACGTTCGGCTAATAAACTGGGCGTTTCCTGGGTTGTCACCGTGCCTTCCGAATGAGATTGATGTTGCATGACCTGAAAAAGCCGCCCATCCTTTTGATGAAACCGGTCCGTCTGCCATTCATCATTTACCCATAGATAAATGAGCCAGGTGCAAGTCAATCCGGCGGACAATCCAATCAGGTTGATGAGAAAGGTGCTTCTGAACCGGCGGAAGTGCCGATAGATGGTGAGCAGGATGTGTCGGAGCATGGGCTAATGTGTTAACTATACCGATTGTCTACTGAAGTTCCGTTAGTACCATTTCAATGAAGCAACCTTCTATTTTTGCAGGTGCTTTTTCACAGGCACCAGCACCGGACTCAGGCCTTTATATGAAAAGGGCGGGCAAAGCGGGTATTTGATTAGAAAGCTTTCCCATGCAATGAAAAGCAGGCGAGCAACGGTGGGTAGTGCAGACATGGCAGTTGTATTTAAAGGGTGTACATGCCTGGATGCGATGCCCCTTCAAAATCCACAACGCGGAAATCTTTTTGTAAAAATCTGGTTCAGTACCAGTGTACGACAGCCGGGATGGGTAAAATGGTAACGGATCAGTTGGCGGACCAACGCCGAAAGCTGGCTTCGCCAGCACCGGGTAATTTAAGACCCCTGCATCTGCGGAGAATGGATTATTGGTAGGACAAGCCCACCAGCGTTGATTTATCGCGCACAAAGGGCACAAAGTTGTCGTCCAGTACCTGGCACTCCGCCCGCATCGACGTCCCACGCGCGGCACCAAAAATACTGGCAACCGCCGCATCGGCCGCATCCCGTCCGGTTCCTATTTTGACCAAGCCGTTCAGAGGAGCCAGCCGGGTGGCATCGAAGATGATCCACTGCCCTCCGATAAAGGCTTCGAAGCAGGCGTGAAAGTCAGGCGGGTTCAGCTGATAAGCATAGCCGGTGAAATACCTTGCAGGAATGGTAAGCGCCCGACACAGGGCAATGCCCAGGTGGGCAAAATCGCGGCAAACCCCGGCCCGTTCGGTAATGGTGTCAAAGGCAGAAGTTTGGGAATTGGTGCTGCCACTCAGGTACTCCACATTGTTGTAAATCCAATCGGACACGGCCAGCACTTTGGCATAGTCATTTTTGATTCTGCCGAATTTATTGAAAGCCAACCGGTAAAGTTTGTCCGACTGGCAATAGCGGCTGGGAAACAGAAAGGGAATGACCGAACCGTCCAGGTCGACCACCGGTACCTTTTCCATTTCGTGGTGCTCGATCTGCTGGTAATACGTATCGACGATAGCCCGGTAAGAGATATTGAGCTTCATCTTTCTGGGTACTTCCAGCCGGATAAATTTGTTTTCGCCTTTGTCGGTGGTCAGTTCCTCCAGCCGGATGTAAGGCTCCACTGTAAACAGTTCTTCCAGTACGGTTTGCGTGGGAGTTCGCAGGGCGTGAATATTTAAGATTAACGTAGCGGCTGAACGCACTTCGTATTGGAGATCACTGGAGACCTGAAATTTCATGGGTATGGAGAATTAGGAACCGATTGGATGGAGTACTGTTTGTATCGTTTTGAATTGTCTGCTACGGAGAATGCGAACCTGTATATTGGATCTGCTAAGGAAGTTTGCTGAGCGTATTGTCCATCCATTCTTCCGGGATGCGGTCCAGGGCATTTTTTAGTTCTTCGGCCCATTGGTGGGAAATGGCCTCCAGGTTCTTCTTCTCGTAGCGATCTTCTACCGCAGAAAAAGTGCCGCCCTTATAAAGCACCACATCGATGGGGAAGTCGACGTCGTTGGCGCTCACCCGGGTAGAATCAAAGGAAAGGAAACCGACCTTCAGGGCCTGTTTGAGGGTGGTCTCACCGGTGAGCGTCCGGTTAAGGATGGCTTTCCCGTGGCCTGAATTACCAATAATCATGTAGGGGGCGCTCCGGTCCAATTCTACCCAGTTGCCCTCCGGATAAATCAGAAACAGCTTGTGTTCTTCATCTTCACTCAGCTGCCCGCCAACAATGGTATTGAGGTTGAATCGGAAGCCGGCCTTTTCCAGCGCTGCCTTGTCCTCCTTGGCCACGCGTCGGATCTGTTCGCCGAAAGCATTCACCGCCTTGTACAGTTTGTTATATTCGGCACCTTCTTCGATCAGTTCCTTAAAATAAATAATGGCTTTGTCCCTTACCGAACGCAGCCCGCTGGTCATGATAAAGAGGAAAAAATTTTCCTTCTGGATCACGAAAATTTTTTTCTTGACAGAGGTCTCGGTACCAGCGGTAATGCGGGTATCGGCCAGGGCCAGTAATCCTTCTTTTACTTTAATGGCTAAGCAGTACGTCATAAATGGTAAATAAATAAGCGACTTCCTGATAAAAAAAGATCAATGAAAGAGCGTATCTCTATCATTGATCACAATCGGACAGGTTTTGGTCAAAAGACCCAGCCAAGTTACACTATTTTCTCTTCAATGGCCATCTTGACCAGTTCAACAGCATTTTTTACCTGAAGCCGTTTCATCATATTAAATCGGTGGTTGTCGACCGTGCGGACGCTGAGGTCCAGCTTTTCCGCGATTTCGCGACTGCTCATCCCTTCCACCAGGTACCTCAGAATACCTTTTTCTTTTAAAGAAAGCTTCACCGGTTTGGCTTTTTCGGGAGCCGCGCTGCTCTTGATCCGCTGCAGGTACGCATTGGCAATGATGCCTGACACCGGATTGCTGAAGTATTTATCGCCGTTGGCTACTGCCCGGATGGCTTTCAGCATTTCGTCTTTGGTGGTGTCCTTCAGCAGATAACCCAGCGCCCCGGCTTCCAGTGATTGCAGCACGTAATCCTCATTGTCGTGCATCGACAGCACCAGCGACTTGGTGTGTTTGTACTGCCGGGCCACGGCTTCGGCGGTTTTGATGCCGTTCAGATTGGGCATGGAAATATCGACCAGCAGCACGTCGGGCGACAGCGCCTTGACTTTTTCGAGTGCTTCCAGTCCGTCACTTGCTTCCCCAATCACTTCAATTCCCTCCAGGCCTTCGATCAGCGCCCTGATTCCATCTCTTACAATGTGGTGGTCATCGGCAAGCAGTACAGTTATCTGTTTCATATTTTCATGTTTAGCGATACTTGATAGGTATTTTGACGTAAATCCGGGTTCCTTTGCCCGGAGTAGCCACCATGCGGAAGTGCCCGTCGAGCAGGTGGCTCCGGGCTTTCATATGATTGATACCATTCGACAGACTGGCTTTGTCCAGTTTGTTCCGGCTGAACCCCTGCCCATTGTCCAATATGTGCAGGTGAATAAACCCCTGCTTGGCTGACAACTTCAGAATAATCTCACTGGCCTGGGCGTACTTAATGGCATTGTTCATGCCTTCCTGCGCAATGCGATACAAACCAATCTCCGTGTTTTTGTCCAAACGGGCTTCATTCCACTCCGAATGAAACACAATATCCGTGTTGGAACTGCGCGTATTCTGTTCTGCCAGCAGTTTAAGGGCCGAAGCAATCCCGAAATCACTCAGCACGGCCGGCATCAGGTTGAAAGAGATGGTCCTGGCTTCGCTGATGGTCTGGCTGATCAGTCCCTGCAGGTGCGCAATGGAATGCTGCGTCTTTTCCGAATGATCGTTGTACCCGCTGATTTTTTCGATGCTGAGCTTCAATGCCGTCAGCATTTGTCCCAGCCCATCGTGAATTTCCCGGGCCAGCCGCCGCCTTTCTTCCTCCTGCCCTTCGATCACGTAAGCAGCCCGTAGTTTCTGTTCGTTGATCTCCTGCTGGTGTTGCAGCCGGGTCATCGTCATCAGCTCTTCCTCGGCCTTTTTGAGCGACTGGTTCGCCGCCAGCAATTCCACGTTGGCCTCCTGGGTGCGCTTTTCCGATTCGTACATGTTCAGAATGGCCCGCTTCAGCTGGCTCACTGCCGGACGGAAAACGAACATTCCCTCCAACAGCAACACGAACAGGGCCAAACCCAGCAGTCCCAGCTCCATATGCCGAAGCGTATCCAGCTTTTGCTTGGCCTCCTTATCGTACTGGTATACGATCTCATCCATTTTCCGCAGAAAAAGCATTTCGTGATTCAATATTTCCATCACGCTTTCCTGCACCGACTTCTCCTTTTCAAAAGCGGCGTTTTGCAGGCAATCCAGGATCCGGTGCGCGTGCTGCTGAATGACCAGAAACTGAGGGTCCAGTTCCGCAAACATCGCGTTGATCTCCTCACTGTTGTCGACCGACAGGCCCAGGTCCTTCAGATTACCGGTCTGCAACTGGGTATGATACGTTTCCCAGGAAGACAGTACCGTTTCCAGGTTCTGCAGGTATTCCGGTCGCCGCGGAAACTTTCGGGTGGTATCGGTCAGGATCAGAATGGTCTTTACAATCTGCTGACTCTGAAACCGCTGCCGGCCAGCCAGGTTAATCACCCGGGAATCGCTTTGCTGGTTGCTGATTTCGTACTGAATCAGGACCTGACCCAATAAGGTAAGAAAAGCGACGGCGCTTAAAGCCAGTATGTAAAGCCTGGTAAATCTTTTCGGAATACGGAGGTCGGCTGCGCTGATAGTCACCCTGGCAATGGTGGTTGAAAAATAAAACGATGATCCGGTTTCGGAAAGACCTAGCCCCGTCCGGTAGCAACGTACATTCGTTCCCCGGACTGCCGGCTTCCCGACTTACTCAATTTCATCATTTATTCCGATATACACGAAGCCTTCCTCCACTTTCACCGGATACACCGATATCTGGTAGCACTCGCCGTTCAGGTTTTCTCCCGTTTGAAGGGAAAAAGACTTTTTATGGTAAGGACAAGCCACCTTGGGTTCGCCGGCCATATCGCCAATCATACCGCGGGAAAGAATCATCTGCATTTTGTGCGGACAAAGATTCTGGCAGGCGTACCATTCCCCCCGTTTGGTAAAATTGAATACGGCAATCTGCTTGTCTTTGTACTTGACACAGGCCCCCCCGTTTTCGGGAAAAGCCTCTACGCGGGCGGCTCTGAACCAATGACTTACCTGGGGCGTACGGGTTGCTAATTCGGTTTGCATAGTTTCTTTATCAATACTTCTTGAAAATTGGGTACTTATTTATCAGTCAACAGTGAACAGTAATCAGTGAACAGTAATGGGCTATCAGCAATGCAGTGAGTAGCTTGATTTTAAATAGCACTTCGGCTTCGGCCGCTTAGCACGCTTTGCTCATTATTCATTGATCTTTACTCACTGTTAACTGTTTACTGTTCACCGTTCTCACTTCCAGCCGACGGGCACTTTCTGGCCTCTTTCCGGAACAAACTGCAGGGAAGGATCGGGCTCATCGGTATTGATGAAGTACCGGAAACGCTCACGCAACGCCGGATTATTGACGACTTCCTTCCATTCGCACTGGTAGGTATCTACCATCAGCTGCATTTCCCTTTCCAACTGCGCACCAATTCCCAGTGAGTCGTTGACCACTACATCTTTCAGGTAGGCGATGCCACCTTCCATCTTATTGAGCCAGGTAGAAGTCCGGTTGAGGGGTTCGGCGGTTTTGATGTAAAACATCAGGAAGCGGTCGATGTATCGGATGCAGGTCTGGCTGTCAACGTCGGAAGCCAGCAGGTGAGCGTGCTGGGGTTTGGCACCGCCGTTGCCGCACACGTACAGGTTCCAGCCCTTATCGGTAGCGATGATGCCGAAATCCTTCGACTGGGCTTCGGCACATTCGCGTACGCAGCCCGAAACCGCACTCTTGAGCTTATGCGGTGCCCGCAACCCGCGGTACCGCTCTTCGATCTCTACAGCGAAGGAAACCGAATCGTGCAGACCGTAGCGACACCAGGTAGAGCCTACGCAACTCTTCACGGTACGCAACGCTTTGCCGTAAGCGTGCCCGCTCTCAAAACCCGCCTCAATGAGTTCTTCCCAGATATCGGGCAGTTGGTCCAGTCGGGCACCCAGCAGGTCGATGCGCTGTCCACCGGTGATTTTGCAGTACAAGCCGTATTTGTCGGCCACTTGGGCAATCACCATCAGTTTGGACGGCGTGATTTCGCCTCCCGGAATGCGGGGGATGACGGAATAGGTGCCGCCTTTCTGGATGTTGGCCAGGAACCGGTCGTTGGTATCCTGGATGGTGGCCTGCTTCAGGATCATTTCATTCCAGATGCTGGCCATCAGCGACGCCACGGCGGGCTTGCACACTTCGCAGCCGTCGCCCTTTCCGTACTCTTCCAGCAGTTCATCGTAGCTCTTGATCCCGCTGGTCCGGATGATGTCGTAAATTTCCTGGCGGGAGTAGGCAAAATGTTCGCACAATGTCTTTTTCACCACCTTGCCCTGGGCCTTGAGGGTTTCAGTGAGCAGGTCGTTGAGCATGGGAATGCAGCCTCCGCAACCCGTACCCGCTTTGGTGCAGGCTTTGATGGCGGGTACGTCGCCCAGGTCTTTGTCGCAAATCGAAGAACAGATGTTTCCTTTGGTCACCCCTTCGCAGGAGCAGATCAGGGCGTCGTCGGGCAGGCTCATCACCCCCGAAGAAGCAGCCGCTCCGCTGCCACCCCGGGCACCCAGAATCAGGTCTTCGGGATTGGGCGGCAGTACAATGTTGTTTTTAGCGGTTTGCAGCAGCATGTTATAACTTTCCGCGTCGCCGACCAGCACGCCACCCAGCAGGCGTTTGCCGTCTTCGCACACGTTGATGCGCTTGTACACACCCGCCACTTTGTCTTCAAATACAATGGTGCGGTGGGGCTGGGAAGTGCAGAAAGGATCGCCGAAGCTGGCTACGTCTACCCCGATGAGCTTCAGTTTGGTCGACATATCGAAGGCGGAGAAGCTTTTTTCACCGCCGGTCAGGTTGGTAGCCACTACATCGGCCATTTCGTAGCCGGGTGCCACCAGACCGTAGATCATGCCACCGTGCAGCGCCGCCTCCCCGATGGCGTAAATATCCGGGTCGGAAGTCTGCAGCAGGTCGTTGACCTGAATACCACCGCGGGCGCCCACTTCCAGCCCGGCCTTCCGGGCCAGTTCGTCACGCGGTTTGATGCCCGCCGAAATGACCACCATATCTACGTCCAGTTCCGTCTGGTCAGTAAATACCATTTTAGATACGCCTTCTTCTCCGGCAATGCAGGCGGTATTTTTATTCAGGTGAATGGAAATGCCCAGCGCCTCCAGCTTGGCCTTCAGAATGCCGGCTCCGGCTTCGTCCAATTGCCGGGGCATCAGGCGGGAAGCGAACTCCACCACGTGGGTTTCCAGTCCCAGGTCGATCATGGCTTTGGCGGCTTCCAGTCCCAGCAAACCACCTCCGATTACCGCGGCTCTGCGGGCCTTTTTTGAATAGCTGATGATGGCATCCAGGTCTTCGATGGTGCGATACACAAATACGCCGTCTCTCTCTACGCCCGGAATGGGCGGCACGAAGGCACTGGATCCGGTAGCCAGGATCAGCTTGTCGTACGCAATGGTTTGTCCGTGCTGGGTTTGAATGGTTTTGGCCTCCCGGTCAATCCCAGTGACCAATTCACCGGTAAACAGGCGGATGTTCTGATCCAGGTACCAATCGATGGGTGCCATGGTGAGCTCATCTACCGAAGTACCCGAGAAGTAAGCGCTCAAATGAACCCGGTCGTACGCCGGCCGGGGTTCTTCCCCAAAGACGGTTAACCGGAAGCGATCCGCGGAAGTTTTGGCAGTCAGTTTTTCACAAAACTTATACCCGACCATGCCATTACCAATGACTACAATATTCATACGAACAAGTATTTAGGAATATATACTCAAAATTAAAATACGGCTGCAGAATTTAGCCAGTTGATGAGCGTGTATGTGCAATTTTAATAATTATGGGTTAAAATTTTAACGCCATTTTATATTTTTTAATCTATTTCTTAAAAATATGCTCTAAAATAGAAGGCATTTTTCACAAATTCAATATTTTTGTATAAATATTTTTTTAAGTAGATCTACTCATATGCTTATTCTTCCCTCGAATCTCCCTGAAATACAAGCCGGCAGGCCCAAATTGACGCTGGTGGGTGCCGGTCCCGGCGATCCCGATCTGATCAGTATGAAGGGCGTGAAAGCGCTGGCGCAGGCCAGTGTCGTGCTGTACGATGCCCTGGTGCATCCATCGCTGCTCGACTATGCCCCACCGCAGGCGCTTCGGGTCTTCGTGGGAAAAAAAGTGGGTTTCTGTGAATTTGCCCAGGCCGACATCCACGACCTCATCGTACAATACGCTTTCAGCCACGGACACGTCGTTCGTTTGAAAGGAGGAGATCCTTTTGTTTTTGGCCGGGGATACGAAGAATTGAGTCACGCCCGCGATTTCGGCATCGAAACGGAAGTCATTCCCGGTATTTCCAGCAGCATTGCCGTCCCGGAGATGCAAAACATCCCGCTGACCTGCCGGGGTATCAACGAAAGCTTCTGGGTAGTAACGGGCACCACCAAAAATCACGTCCTTTCCGACGATATCTTCCTGGCAGCCCAGTCCACCGCCACCATTGTTATATTAATGGGAATGAAAAACCTGCGGCAAATTGTGGAAGTGTTCCGGATGGCAGGCAAAACGGATACACCCGCGGCCATTATCCAGAATGGCACGCTGGCCGAAGAAAGAATGGTGCTGGCACCTGTCTGGGCGCTGGCCGAAACGGCGGAAAAGGCCGGCTTACAGAACCCGGCCGTGATTGTCATCGGAGAAGTGGTGGCATTGCACCCCGATTTTGTGCGTCAATCGGCGAGGGAATTATCGGTTTAAATTACTGACTATTAACATATAACAATTTATTGAAAACAGTTTGCAATAAACCCCAACCGAGCCGTCGGACCGCCCCTGAGGGAGACATCAAGGGTGTAAGTATTGCGTAGGACGGGATTCCCGGTGGTTCCGCACTGGTCCTGACTTAATCAACAATGTAGGTAGCCGCCCACTGGCTTTCGACCCAGCGAATGCCTTCTTTGTACAACGCAATCGCCAGCCGGCAACGTTGATCAAAATCGGCATGACCGGTCTCTCCGGCCCGCATAAACAGGTTAACCAGCCGGGCGTTTTCGTGTACATCCGGATTTTCAATCACTTCATCCGCCGCTGCCCGGTAAGCACCAAACGTTTCGTCATCGGCATCTATGCGATGAGATACGACCGCCCCGTCCGACAAACGCGCGGCACATAAAATGCCGGTGGCTCTGGATAAGGAAGGAGCCAGGCTGCCTTCCAACCCCCTCTTTAATACAATTACCGCGTCAAAACCCGCCATCATACCCAGTTCTACCATCTTCTCCATGTAAGTAAGGTGAAAAACGGAGGTAATGAGCAGTTGGGCACCGGTTGGATTGAGCACTTTTTCCAGCGTTGCCAGAAAAGGCCTTTTAATAATAGCCCGGCGGCGTTCTACCCACCCATCCAGTGCCGGGGAAAGAATGGCCTGGTCCAATACCCAGCCCCAGGCAGGCAAAGGCTTCGACAGGTCGGTATTGCTGCGGAGAACATCCGCCTCCAGCGCCCGGTACAGCTGCCAGGCATCCAGCGACAGCTTGGGGCCGGAGGATTTACCTACTGCAGACACCACGCCATACCCTTCCCGCTGTAAGGCCTGGGCCAGCACTGGCGTAATCATATAAGAGTGCTCGACGCCATCGAAAGGTTCGGCCAACTGGATGAGCAGCCGATCCGTTGTTACGGGCTGGGTAAAGCCTTCCGTAAACGTAGCCTGCACGGCCTGCATCAGGCCCTGGTACTCTTCGTCGCTTTCGTAGCGGATGCGCAAAATACTCATAGCCATTCCCCGGAATGACTCACCCGGTTGGCTGGAAAATAGGAAATTGCCCAACTGTCTGGCCTCTTCAACGGTCAGGGTATGGCCACTGAGCAATTTCACGCCGATGGGTTTCATTTCTGCCGGACTGTCGGTACATATCCGATCGTAGAGCTTTTCCGCATCTGAAAGTGCTCCTTTTCCAACGTAGGCTTCCAGGACCATTTCGGGAGAAGAAGGCCCCTTGGTACGTAAAGCCCCAAAAAAAGCCCCTTTTTGAATCGGATTTACTTCATTATCGGCCAGATCAACCAATAATTCCTGCAAAAGGGGCTCGGGTAGGTCTTTGCTCCCGTGTTTACCGATGCCAATCAGGCGAATTCCCTTCTCCAGCGAACTCCCCTCCTGTCGTTTTTCATTATTCATAAGCAAAATATCATCTAATAGAATTTGTGGTCAAAATTTAAACTTACTTAAGCCATATATTATCGTTTTCATTAAAAACAGGTTTAAATTTTAACGTGTTTTTTGGAAAACTTGTAATTTTTTAGCAATTATACTAAAATTTTTAACCTACCTCTTGTACATTTAAGTATTAATACCTTAACTTAGATGCATCAATTGAGCAATAATACTCAAATACGCACTAAGTAATTGAATTTATTGCCTTCCTCATCAACACCCATCATCAATGAATCCGGCTTCGGTTTGATTCAATCAACAACCAGTTTTTAACTGGATGCTTTCGGGCAAACGGTTTTTTCAGCCCGAAGGCGGTGGTCGTCTTCTGACTGAGTACCGATGCGCGTAAGCCCCGTCAGGAAGCAACCGGACAACCGAAATTAAATTATTTCCCATACCAAAAAGCCCATTGCCGAGTTATGAAAACCATCCAAACTACCAAAGCCGAACGGATCAAACTACTGAGTTTCGAAGCGCCTCACATGCGCGCTTTTCATATTACATGGATCACATTCTTCTTTTGTTTTTTTGGCTGGTTTGGTATTGCCCCGCTCATGCCCATTGTACGGGAAGATCTGGGATTGACCAAGGGACAGATCGGAAATATTCTGATCGCGTCGGTATCGGTAACCATCCTGGCCCGTCTGCTGATCGGCCGCCTCTGCGATACCATTGGGCCCCGTAAAGCCTACACTTCATTACTGATATTGGGTGCGCTTCCGGTGCTGGGCATCGGTTTGGCCAACAGCTACGAAAGCTTCCTGCTGTTCCGGTTGGCCATCGGTGCCATCGGTGCGTCTTTTGTCATTACGCAGTACCACACTTCCGTGATGTTTGCGCCCAAAGTAGTCGGCACGGCCAACGCCATTGCGGGTGGCTGGGGCAACCTGGGCGGTGGCGTCACCAATATGCTGATGCCCCTGGTGTTTGCCGCCTTCGTGGGCCTGGGTTACACCCATCATATGGCCTGGCGCCTGGCGATGATCGTGCCGGGCCTGGTGCTGCTGGTGCTGGCTTTCGTCTACTATCGCTATACCCAGGACACACCCGCCGGCAACTATTCGGACATGCCGAAAGCCAATTCGGTGAAAGCAACCAAATCGGGTAGCTTCTGGGCCGCCGCCCGCGATCCGCGCGTCTGGATTTTGTTTCTGGCTTACGGTGCCTGCTTCGGCATTGAAATCACCTTCGACAACGTGGCCGCCCTTTACTTCGTCGATACTTTCCACCTGGGCCTGACCGAAGCCGGCATCCTAGCGGGCGTATTCGGTCTGATGAACCTCTTTGCCCGGGCACTGGGAGGCATCTTCGGCGACAAAATGGGCAATCGCTACGGCGTGAACGGGCGGGTAAAGATCCTGGCCCTGTTCCTGGTGCTGGAAGGTATCGGCATTGTGCTTTTCTCTCAAACCAGCAACCTCACCATGGCCATTATCGCGATGCTGGGCTTCGCGATGTTCCTCAAGATGTCGAACGGCGCTACGTATTCCATTGTACCCTTCATCAACAAACAAGCCCTCGGGAGTGTCAGCGGCATCGTGGGCGCCGGTGGCAACCTGGGAGCCGTCATCGCCGGTTTCCTGTTCAAATCGGAGCGCATCAGCTACGGTGAGGCCTTCCTCTACATCGGACTGGCCGTCATCGTAGTAGCCTCCATTACGGCGCTGGTGACCTTTCAAAAAGAAAAAGAAGTTGCGTCTACGGTACTGCAAGCCAGTTAGTTAACGGCCGGGCAGGAAAAAGAAAACCCTGGAAGACCGCGAATCCTCCAGGGCGATTACTCAAAGTGTTTTAAATCCAATCATCTAAAACAGTTCAAAACTATGAAGAAAAGCTTACTTGTCAAAGCAGGTTACACGCTTATAGCCTGCCTCATGCTCAGTTCGGAATTGTACGCGCAGTTTACTTTTACGGGGCAGTTCCGTCCCCGCCTGGAGATCCGCGATGGACAAGGCACGCTCACCCCGGAAGGGGCCGTACCCGCGGCATTTATCTCCCAGCGTTCCCGGCTCAACTTCGGCTACAAAGGTTACCGTTTCAGGACCTTTGCCGCCCTGCAGGATGTGCGGGTATGGGGTCAGGACGCTTCTTCGATCAACCGGGGCACTACCGAAAGCCTGGATGGGCTGATGCTGCACGAAGCCTGGGCGGAAATTTCCCTGCTGGATACCACTTCGGCCATTGAAAACCTGAGCCTGAAAATCGGGCGGCAGGAACTGGTGTACGACGACGTGCGCCTGCTGGGCAACCTGGACTGGTTGCAACAAGCCCGCCGGCACGACCTGGCCCTGCTCAAGTTTGAAAACAAAGGCTGGATGGCCCACCTGGGCGTGGCCTTCAACCAAAACGGAGAATTCAAAACCGGACATACTTACAACGGCACGCCGACCGGCTACGCCGCCGGCACCAACGGCATTGGCAATCTGTACAAGTCGATGCAGTTTCTGTACCTGGGCCGCAAATTCTACTCCGGCAACGCCTCTTTCCTGGTGCTAAAAGATGACTTCAGTCAGTACCGGATGGTCACCAACGCCAACAACGTGACCAGCAAAGTGTTTGACCGCGGCGTCTGGAGCCGGGTAACATTGGGTGGTTACGTGGCGGCTACAGTGAAAAAGAAAATCGGTGTTTCGGCCAGTGCGTTCTACCAGACCGGCAAAGACAAGGATGGCATGGAGCTGAGTTCGTATCTCCTGTCGGCCAGCGCCCTGTACGCAGCCGGACGGAAATTCAGCATCGGACCCGGCATCGACTATACTTCGGGTGGCATTGCTGATGGCAAAAACAAAAACTTCGATCCACTCTACGGCACGCCACATAAGTTCTGGGGCTATATGGACTACTTCTACGTGGCCGACGGTTTTGGCAAGAATGGCCTGGTGAACGCCTACGTAAGGACCCGCTACAAAGCCAAGGACAACCTGCTGCTTTCGGTAGATCTGCACCAGTTTTCCAGCTCCAATCCCATTGCCGGCAGCGACGGAGTCCAACTGAGCCGGAGTTTTGGCTCGGAACTGGACATCATCTTCACTTACAATATGACGAAGGCCATCACATTGGAAGGCGGTTACTGCACTTTCTTTGCCACCCCGACGCTGGCTTCGGCAGCCGTAAAGAACGTACCAAACGCCGACCGGCAAGCCAACTGGGCCTATCTGATGGTCACCCTCAAACCCGACTTCCTGGCGAAGTGAGGGAAGGATTGAAGGATTGAGGGACTGAAGGATGGAGGGATTGAAGGATGGAGGGATTGATTGCTCATTACTTCGGCTTCGCTCAGTGACCCGAAAGTTTCATTATTCACTGTTTACTGTTCACTGCTAATTAATTACTGACAAATGAAGATATTCAACCGATTTCCTAAAATAAAGCTGCTGGCCGTGATGGCCACACTGACCCTGCTTTTCTCCGCCCGCTCTCCGCAGAAGGAAGTGATCCGCATCGGTTTCATTCCCCTGACCGACTGCGCCCCCATTGTGATAGCCAAAGAACTGGGCTTGTTTGCCAAATACGGCGTGGAAGTGGAAGTGACCAAAGAAGCTTCCTGGGCCAACGTGCGCGACAAACTCCTGACCGGCGAACTGGACGGTGCCCACTGCCTCTATACGATGCCTTTCTCCGTATATACCGGGGTAGGCGGTAAGGCGGGTTCGGAAATGCGGATTGCGATGATGCTCAACAACAACGGGCAGGCCATTACTCTATCGAAAGACTTTTGCGGCAAAGTAGGTTTCAAACAAACCAACAAGGTAGGGCCGGTAGTAGCCGCCAAGCTGAAGGCCGACAAAGAAGTGACTTTCGCCATGACTTTCCCCGGTGGCACGCACGACCTGTGGTTGCGCAACTGGCTGGCTGCCGCGGGTGTCAACCAGAAAACCAGCAAAATCATCACCATTCCGCCACCCCAGATGGTCGCCAACATGAAAGTGGGAAACATGGACGGTTATTGCGTGGGTGAGCCCTGGAACGGCGTAGCCGTGAAGCAGGGAATCGGGTTTACTGAAATCTCTACCCAGGACATCTGGAAGCACCATCCCGAAAAAGCTTTCGTGGTAAACAAGCAATTCAGTGAAACCCGCCGCGAAGACCTGAAGAACGTAATGAAAGCCATTATGGAAGCCTGCAAATGGCTGGACGTGCCCGCCAATCGCAAAAAGGCCGCTGCCATCATTGGTCGCCCGCCCTACGTGAATGCCCCCGCTGATGTAATTGAAGCCCGCCTGATGGGCACTTACGACCTGGGTTGTGATCAGGGTCAGGAGATTTACACGGGCGACTATATGCTCTATTACAACAAAGGCTACGTCAACTTCCCCCGGAAGTCGCACGCCATCTGGGCCATGGCGCAGTTTGTCCGCTTCGATTACCTGAAAGAAAGCCCCGACTACCAGGCCATTGCCGGCAAGCTGATCATGCAGGACCTGTACAAGGAAGTGGCAGCAAGCATGAAAGTACCGGTGCCCGACGATGACATGAAACCTTTTGCCCTCAACCTGGACAAGGTCACTTTCGATCCGAGCAAACCGGCTGAATACCTGAAAGCAATCAACAATAAACCCCTCCCCTAGGGTAAAGCCAAAACCCGTCAGGTTTTGAAAACCTGACGGGTTTGGATAGACCACTCAGACATCAAAAACCACAAAATAACTTTCATTTCAATCGGTTCTAACCTTCCTGAATCTCCCTTACTGATGAAAAGAGAACTTGAACTTTCAACTACCGCTGCCCTGGAAAGTACTCCGGCAGACACGGCCCCTTCCAGCCGGCTGGTACTGCCGCGCATCCGACTCAGCTACGGTTTACGCAATGCCATCCTTTCCGTCAGCTATCCACTGCTGGGTCTGGGCATCATGATCGGCTTTTGGGCCCTGATCAGCTATATAGTAAAAGACCAGTTGCCCGGTCCGGTCGCTACCTGGCAGGTATTCCGCGACCTGCTGGCCGACCCTTTTTACGATTACGGTCCCAACGACAAAGGCATCGCCTTGCAACTAGGCAATTCATTGGGCCGGGTATTTCTGGGTTTTGGTCTGGGCTCACTGGTCGCCATTCCGATCGGGATGCTGATGGGCGCTAATGCCTTCTGCCAGCGGGTATTTTACCCCATCGTACAGATCCTGAAGCCGGTATCGCCTTTGGCCTGGTTTCCCATCGGGCTGGCTACATTCCAGTCGGCAGGTACGGCTACGGTGTTCATCATCTTCATTACTTCCCTCTGGCCTACGCTAATCAATACCGCTTTCGGGGTGAGCTCCATTCCCGACGACCATAAGCACGTGGCGAAAGCGTTTGGCTTCTCTACCGGACGTTACCTGTGGCGGGTACTGCTCCCCTACAGCCTTCCGCACATCATGACCGGTCTGCGGCTGAGCATCGGGGTGGCCTGGCTGGTGATTGTGGCGGGTGAAATGCTTTCCGGTGGTACGGGCATCGGCTTTTTCGTGTGGGACAGCTGGAATGCCCTCAGCCTGGAGAAAGTGATTTCTGCCATTCTGATCATCGGCATCATCGGCTTGCTGCTGGACCGTATCTTCGCCACGATTGAGAAAAAAGTCTCTTACGGCGCATAGATTGAAGGATGGAAGGATGAAAGGACTGAATGTATTGGAATCCTTCCTTCTCAACTCCTAAACTCTCAAACTCTCAAACTGAAATGAATCACTTACAGATAAAAAACCTTGAAATATCCTTTCCTACGCCCAAAGGAAAGTACGTGGCCGTCACCAACATCAATCTGGAGGTAAAGCACGGGGAGATCATTTCGCTCATCGGGCATTCGGGCTGCGGAAAATCGACCATTCTCAACGCAGTGGGTGGCATGACGCGTCCCACGCAGGGCGAACTGCTCATTGACGGAAAGCCAGTGAAAAGTCCGGGACCGGACCGGGGCATTGTGTTTCAGCACTATTCGCTGCTGCCCTGGCTGAGCGTATACGACAACGTATTCCAGGCCGTCGATTCCGTTTTGCGCGATAAAACGACAGCCGAAAAGAAAGCCACCGTTGAGAAGTACCTGCAGATTGTGGGTTTGTGGGAACACCGCGGCAAACTGCCCAAGCAGATTTCGGGCGGCATGAAACAGCGGGTCGCCATTGCCCGGGCTTTCGCCATCAACCCGTCTATGCTGCTGCTCGACGAACCTTTCGGGGCACTGGACGCCCTCACCAAAGGTTCGATGCACCTGGAGTTGCTGCGGCTCTGGAACCTGGATGCCCGCAACAAAACCATCCTGATGGTGACCCACGACATCGAAGAAGCCATTTTCCTTTCAGATCGGGTAGTGGTGCTTTCCAACGGTCCGGCGGCAACCATCCGCGAAATCGTGGACGTGCCCCTGGCCAGGCCACGCAACAAGAAGGACATTGTGCTGGAGCCCGAATACCACCACATCCGGGAGCACCTGCTGAGTCTGCTGACGGACAAATACTCCATTGAAGATTATAAAATGTCGGCTTAGAACGTGTTTTCGGCGCTGACAGTCGATCAATAGTTATGGGAAATGAATTTGTGCTATTCTTTATTCACCCCCAACCCCCTAAAGGGGGCTAAAAGATGTTCTAGCCCCCTTTAGGGGGTTGGGGGTAATAGGAATTCCGATCCCTTCCATCCATTTTGTCATTGCTTATGCCAATCATTCAGGAAAAGACTTTCAAGACAACCTGCTCTTACTGTGGAGTGGGTTGTGGCGTTTTGGTACACAAAGACAACCGGGGCAACCTGAAAGTAGAAGGTGATCCGGACCATCCGAGCAACCGGGGTATGCTGTGTTCCAAAGGAATGAACCTGCATTACACACTGATGGACCAGAGCGACCGGTTGTTGTACCCGGAAATGCGCTGGAGCCGGCAGCAACCCCTGCAACGGGTAAGCTGGGACAGTGCGCTCAACCGGGCGGCGGCCGTTTTCAAAACGCTCATTGCCCAGCACGGACCCGATTCGGTGGGCTACTACGTGTCGGGGCAGTGCCTGACGGAAGAATATTACCTGGTGAATAAGCTGACCAAAGGATTTATCGGAACCAACAACATCGACACCAACTCCCGACTGTGCATGAGCTCAGCGGTAGTAGGCTACAAAATGGCGCTGGGAGAAGATTCCGTGCCCATCAGTTACGAAGACATCGAACTGGCCGACTGTTTCTTCATTGCCGGAGCCAATCCGGCCTGGTGCCATCCCATTTTGTTCCGCCGGCTGGAAGCGCACAAAGCCAAAAACCCGGACGTAAAGATCATCGTGGTCGATCCGCGCAAAACCCAGACGACTTCGCTGGCCGACCTGCACTTTCAGATTAATCCGGGAACGGACATCGTGCTGTACCACGCCATTGGTCGCGGTTTGATTGAGCGGGAAAAGATTGACCGGGAATTTATTGAGGCCCATACCGACGGCTACGAAGCTTACCACGAACGGGTGATGCAGCGGACCATCAAGGAAGCCGCGCGCATTTGCGGCGTAAAAGCCGACGACATCTACTGGGCCGTCGAATACATTGGCCGTTCGGAAGGTTTTATTTCGATGTGGGCGATGGGTCTGAATCAGAGCGTGATTGGGGTGCGGAAAAACCTGGCCCTGCTCAACCTTTCCCTCATCACCGGACAAATCGGCAAACCCGGTGCCGGACCGTTTTCGCTCACCGGACAGCCCAACGCCATGGGCGGCCGGGAAGTAGGCGGCCTGAGCACGATGCTGTCGGCCCACCGCGACCTGAACAATCCCCTACACCGGCAGGAAGTGGCCGATTTCTGGGGCGTTCCTTCCGTACCGGCCAAGCCGGGCTACACGGCCACCGAAATGTTTGAAGCCCTACGCGACGGCCGGATGAAAGCCATCTGGATCATCTGCACCAATCCGCTGGTGAGCCTGCCCGACGCCCGACTGGTGGAAGAGGCTTTGCAGAAAGCGAAGTTTGTGGTGGTACAGGACATCTCCAATCGGTCGGATACGGTCAAATACGCCGACCTGGTACTGCCGGCCGCCGGTTGGGCGGAGAAGAGCGGCACCATGACCAACTCCGAACGCCGCATCTCTTACCTGAACAAAATCATCGATGCGCCCGGCGAAGCCCTGCCCGACACGGAGATCCTGACCCGTTTTGCCAAGTTGATGGGCTACGGAAAAGGCTTTGACTATACTGATTTAGGACAGGTCTACGACGAACACTGCCGGTTGACCCAGGGCACCCGCATCGACATCAGCGGTCTGAGCCACGAAAGGCTGCGCGAAAAAGGCACGATGCAGTGGCCGGTGCCCACGCCCGATTCCGAAGGCACGCCCCGGCTCTTTACTGACAAGCAATTTTACACGGCCAATGGCAGAGCCAAAATCCACGCCGTTCCCGACGAAAACTTATCAGAACCACCCACCGACGATTTTCCGCTCATCCTGACTACCGGCCGTATCCGCGACCAGTGGCACACGATGACCAAAACGGGGAAAGTCAATAAGCTGAAGCAGCACATCGACAAACCTTTCCTGGAAATTCATCCCAAAGATGCTGACATAAGGGGCATTAAGGAAGGCGATACGGTGGTGGTCAACAGCCGGTGCGGAGAGGTGCGGGTGAATGCCAAAGTCACCACCGACATCAAGCGGGGCGTGGTATTTCTGCCGATGCACTGGGGCAAAATCCTCAATCGCGACTTCGGCCGGACCAACAACCTGACCCAAACCCTGGTCGACCCCTCTTCCAAGGAACCGGACTTCAAATTTACCGCCGTTCAGGCATACAAGTACCTCAAGCCCAAGCAAAAAATCATCGTGATCGGGGCGGGTGCGGCGGCTTGTCGCTTCGTGAGTGCTTACCGGGAAAAGAACCAGACGGACGAAATTCACGTGTTCAGCCGGGAAACCTTTCCCTTCTACAACCGGGTGATGCTGCCCGACTACATCAGTGGCAGCAGCCCCTGGGAAAAGCTGATTAAGTTGCACCCCGGCGACACCCAGGCGCTGTCGGTTCACCTGCACCAGGGCGTTTCGATCGAATCCATTAACCGGGAAAAGAAAACCGTGCGCGATGCCTTTGGCAACGAACACACGTACGACCTGCTCATTATGGCGGCGGGCAGCCGGGCAGCGATGCCCAGGGATCTCAATACGGGAATGGATGGCATCTTCTCCATGCGTACCCGTCCCGATGCCGACCGGCTAAAAGCCTACCTGAAACCCGGCGATCCGGTCGTAATTGTAGGGGGCGGTTTGCTGGGATTGGAACTGGCGGCTTCGCTCCGGGAAATCGGCATGCAGGTGACCGTGATTCAGCGCATTTCCCGCCTCATGGACCGGCAACTGGACACCACCGCCAGCGAACTGCTGCACGAAGAAATTACCGACCGGGGCATCGACATTTTCTACAACGACGAAGTCAAATACTTTACCGGCAAAGACGAAGTAACGGGCGTAAGGCTGGGCAGCGGACGCACCCTCCCCTGTCGGGCGGTGGTGTTCGCCATCGGCACGGTGCCGAATACGGAGGTAGCCAAAGCCTGTGGCCTGCCGGTAAACCGGGGCGTAGTCGTGAATGAATACCTGCAAACGGCCGATCCGAACATCTACGCCCTGGGCGAAATGGCCGAATTCAACGGCCAACTGTTTGGCATTACGGCAGCGGCGGAACAACAGGCCGAAATCGTCTGCAAATACCTCAACGGTGACCTGTCCAGCTATTATGAAGGTTCGCTTTCCATGAACATCCTGAAAATGGAAGGGCTGCAACTGTGCTCTCTGGGATTGGTGAGCGTACCGGCCAACAGCGAAGGCTACGAAGAGGTGATTTTCCTGGACAAGTCGAAGCGCTACTACAAGAAATGTTTCATCTATAAAGACAAGCTGGTGGGTGCCATCCTGTTTGGCGACAAGTCGGAATTTATCGAATTTAAAGAACTGATCACGAACAAAACGGAACTGTCGGACAAGCGTCTGGGGCTGCTCAGGGCCGGGAAGCCGGTTTCGTCGGGCGTGATCGGTAAACTGGTCTGCTCCTGCAACAACGTGGGCGAAGGCAACCTGCGCAAAGCCATCGAAGAAGGCTGTACCCAACTGACTGATCTCTGTCAGAAAACCGGTGCCGGCATGGGCTGTGGCAGCTGTAAGCCAGAGGTCAGGGCCTTGCTGGAAAAGAAGACAGTGAACAGTGAACCGTTAACAGTAAACAGTGAGTAATGATGAATGAAGCAGATCGGACGAACACCAGCGTAGCCGAAGGAAAAATTATGCTGTCATCCGCTTTCTGCAATGTATATTCAGCCATTTAACCATTCGATCCTTTAACCATTACTCACTCAATCCTTCAATCTATGTCTCACATCCGGATATTTACCAGTGGCGGGATGATTTCGCCGGGCGAACTGCTCACCTTGACGGGTATTGCCCGCGAAAGTGGTTGCCGGAGTATTGGGCTGGGCTCCCGGCAGGAATTGTACCTGACGGTAGAAGCGTCGCAACTGGCAGCAACCCAACAGAAGCTACAAAATGCCCATTTCCGGTACGACACGGGCGAAAAGCACTTTCAGAACCTGGTTACGTCTTTTACCGCGCTGGACATCAGTCCTTCCACCCCCTGGCTCCTGACCGATTCGTACCTGGAAGTGCTGGAAAAAATGGATTACCAGCCGCGGCTCAAAATCAATCTTACCGATCCGCAGCAGGGACTAGTTCCGCACTTTACGGGCGAACTGAACTTCATTGCGGCTACCTACCCGCGTCACTGGCACCTGTATCTTCAGTTGCCCCGCTTCGCCAGAACGGGCACCTCTCCCCGACAGGTCTGGCCGGGGCTGGTTGACAGCGACGACGTGGCTACGCTGGCCCGATTAATTGAAGAAGTGTACTGGGGCGATTATCCGGCTTCGGTCATCGAACTGCACGATAAGGTAATGGCGCGTTTCAAAGGCCGTTTCCGTCCGCTCAGCCAGGAGCTCACGGTCCCCGTTCACACCTTCCCAACCTACGAAGGCTGGCACCCGGCGGGCAACCGCAACTGGCTGGGCATTTACCGGCGCAACCACCACTTTCCGCTCTCTTTCCTGGAAGCACTTTGCGAATGGAGCATTGGGTGTAAAATCGGGAAAATCGGCCTGACGCCCTGGAAATCGATATTGATTAAGGGCATCCGTGAAGAAGAAAAACCGGGCTGGGAAAAACTGCTGGGCAAATACGGCATTCTGACGCAGCATTCGGCGCTGGAACTCAACTGGCAGTTGCCCGACCTGGACCCGACCGCCATCGAACTGAGAAATGCGCTGGTCAGGAAATTGGATGAAAAAGAATTACGCACCAAGGGCCTGAGTTTCGCGCTGCGAACTTCCGCGCTGGACGAATGCACATCGGTGTTGATTGAGCCGGAAGCGGGCAGCTCAGACGGAGAACGGACGTACCACATTTCGCATACCCCCGACTTTTCAACCGGCCATCTTCATTGGGAGTCATTTGCCCGCCGGGTTAAGCGGAACGAACTGGCAGATACGATTTTCTACGTTTGTCAGACTTATTACGCGCAGATGGGAGCTTCTGCCGCCACGGCTTCGGAACAGGAGCCCATTCCGGCACCAGCGCACGCGGTACACCAATGCCCCAACTGCCTCACCATTTATGATCCGGCTTACGGCGAACCGGAAAATGGCGTAGCACCCGGTACCACCTTCGAAACCCTGCCCGAAAGCTACGCCTGCCCTTTGTGTGAAACGCCCAAGTGGGCCTTTGTATTCATCGAAGACGACCGACTATTGTCCAGTTCTTCCAGCCAGTTTGAGTAAGCGCAATCAGTATAAAAATGAAAGCCTGGTCGTTACGCACCGGGCTTTTTTTTAAACTGCTGCCTCAAGAACCCCTTTACCAAGAATGAGTACCTCCTTCGGTTACTCACCGCCCTAATCCCACAAGGTTTTGAAACCTTGTGGGATTGGCAATCGACCGATTCACAACCCGTTACTAATGTCTTACCCTCAAACCGATGGTTATCTTCCGGTGATAACACCCCGGTTGGTCATACAAGTGGCGGGAAACACGATAAAAGGAGCAGACGGGCTTTTAGCTGTGTCGATGAATGAGTAGCTCTCAGCGAACCTTTTGAACTTTGTATTTTGCCAACACCTTTCCTTCCTTTTCCAAAGTACAAATGTACATGCCCGCCGGAACCTCTTTTCCGCTGGTATCGCGTCCGTTCCAGATCAGTTGTTGTTTCGGGGCTGTCTTTCCGTTGTCCGTCAGCGTAGTCACCAAGCGGCCCTGGATATTGTGAATTCTGACCTCCACGTTGCCGCGCTGATTTAACTTATAAGACAAACGTACCTCTCCATTGAATGGATTGGGCGCAGCCTGAAAACCCAGTTCCGACGTTGGTGCTTCTACCGAAGTAACCGTTTTGCTGAACTCCCCGTCGAGCCAGTCAAGCCGGTTGGTCAGCCAGGTTTTGAGAAAATCCACTTCATCGGCATACGACTGCCCGATATAAAAATTGGGCCACACGTAGGTACCCAGAATGGGCCAGCGCGTGAAATTCCGGGCCTGGGCTTCTGCCAATTGCTGGGAATACGTATCGATCTGCGTCATCAGGGCGTCGGTTTTGAGCACCGACTGCCGCAAAGTTTGCCAGCGTTCGGTCAGCAGTGCCAGAAAGACGGGATCAGTACGCAATTTTTCCCACCAGAAAGGCAGGGCGAAGCCATCTTCCGGACAGATGCGGTTGAAATCAGATGCCAACCCGATGATGCTGCCGCCTTCGCAATAGTTGGCATTGCCGTACGCCAGGTTATAATCCCAGATGGGACCGGCGTGCAGCTTGCCGCCTTTGCTGTCCTTGTCTTTGTGCATGAAGAAGCTGAGTCGATACCCGTCCACGTTTTTGCATACTTCGGTGACGATCATATAATCCACAAAGGAGGGCACGTCGATGTATTTGGCGTAGCCGTTTACCGGATCGCTAAAATTGTTACCTTTCATGACCCCTTCAAAGGCTTTCATGAAGTCAATGATGTACCCTTTCTGCTCAATGACGATCTCATCGCTTTTTGGGTATTCGTACCGGAATGTGATGTTTTTGTTGCTGCTGGAAGGATACTGTGACTGCCATCCTGACTCACCATCATTGCCGGCACTTTTGTCAATCTTTATAATATAACCACCCGTAATATCATCACCGGTGAGTTCTTCCGGCCCCAGTTTGCTGATGTCCACCCGGTCTTTCCCCCGCTTGATTTTCTCCATCAGCACGTACACGCCCTGGTATTGCCCATCCAGCACCAGTTCGCAAAAGCGGGTGCGGGAGGCGTACCTGCCCATTTGCCGGCCAATGTGATACGTCAGCACGTCACGCATCAGGCTTTTGTCACCGTAGGGAGCGTACAATACCCAATCGTTGTCCTTGGGCATGCCCAGCAGCGACACATCCAGGTTCTGACCATCTTCCGCGCGGGTTTCGAAGCCATACGACTTCTTGGGGTACAGCTCCTGGGAACTGGCGCCGCGGTATTCGATTCCTATCTTTCCTACGAAGTCATTCGGCGGGTCGGTCAGTCGGTTGACCTGGTTATTGCCATTGTCGATAATGCTCAGGTTGGCCATGACTTTGGGGTCATCCTTGATGATTCTTCCTTCCGTGTCGATGATGAGAATGGGCAGATTGGACGATTCAAAAGTCTGACTGAAGCCAGACAGGGATGCGCCCAGTTGCAAAAGGAAGAGCAAGAATGGAAAGCAACGGAAGGATTGGAAAAAGCGGATCTTCATAGATTCTTAGGCTTGGTGATGGAATGGCTTCTGAGCTTATTTTATAAAACCGGAAGATACCAAAAAATGAGGCAATGACACAAAAAAGCCTGCCGATGCGGCAGGCTTTTGATTTTGATTCGGTTAACCCTTCCTGAATTTACCCAACCCAGGGTGTTTTCCACGGCAGTCTCAACGGTAAATGTACTTCACCAGCACCCGCTTGGCAATGGGCAGCAGGGTTTCGTTGAGTGGGCAGTATACTTTGGAAGCGACGATGTAAGTGGCCGGGTTGGGCAGTTGCTTGTAGCGCCGGGTCAGGTCTACCTTGATGTTTTCGAAGGTAGTGCCGAATCCGCGGCGCACGGTTTCCAGGTAGGTGGTGTGCACGCCCCGGTACTTTTCATCGGCACTCTCAAACAGGGTAATCTGGTACTGGTAGATCCGGGTTTCCTTGTCGTCGGTCGCATTCAGGAACAGGTAACCTTCGTCGGGGTACAGTGGTGAAATGCCCACCGGATTGATTTCCAGGTTTTCTTCGATGTATTCGTAAATGTCCTTGCCCTCTGTCAAAATGTCCTTCAATTTGGGCAACGCGTAGGTGACGATGGCTTCAATTTCTGACATCACACTGTCATCGGCGACTATTTTCCGGTAGGTGATTTGCAGGCGGTCGAAATCGGCTTTGGAGATTTCGCGGGGGAAGTTTTCGTACATCAGCTTCTGATTTTCCCTTACCGACAGCAGGTTGCGGTAGTGAAAAACCAGGTCTGACAGGTAGGGATACAGCTTTTTGTCACTGAAGTTGTGCTTTACTTCCTGGAGGTAGGCCAGCAAAATAAATTTCTTGTACTCAAAGTCGATCAGGTCTTCGGTCAGCCAATTTTTCTTTAGCTCTTTCATATTTCTTTTGCAAACAAGTTAAACTTAAACACTCCACCCTCTCAATTTATCAGTTCGATTGAGAAAACACAATAGTTTATACGGCAAAAACGCAGGGAAGTGCCATTCTATTTGCAAAAGATAGTAAATCACCAAACTGTCACGTGGGCTGACAGACCTTTCTGCAATCCTGACAGGCAGAATGGCAGAAAAAAAGCCATTTGGCGATTGGCACAGGAAATGCTAATGGGCAGATTGAAAATGTAAGTTTTTTCAAACCCCTATCCATTCTAATTACAATTCATATGTCTAGCGTAAACATTAAACCCCTGGCCGACAGAGTTCTGGTAGAACCTGCTGCCGCTGAAGAAAGAACAGCTTCCGGTATCATCATCCCAGACACCGCCAAAGAGAAACCCCAGAGAGGGCAAGTGGTAGCGGTAGGCGAAGGCAAAGTTGCCGAAAATGGCAATGTGGTGAAGCCTCAGCTGAAAGTAGGCGACAAAGTGTTGTACGGCAAGTACTCCGGCACCGAGATCACCATTGAAGGCAAGGAGTATCTGATCATGCGCGAATCTGACATTTTTGCCGTCATCTAATCCAATGTTCAGTTATGGGTTACCGGTTATGCTAACCACTTCATAACCCGATAACGGAATGCCCATTTCAACAACATTCATAACTTAACATTCAACCCTTAAAAATTCAAAATCATGTCTAAAAAATTGTCTTTCAATACCGACGCACGGGATCGGTTGAAAAAAGGTGTGGATACCCTGGCTGACGCAGTGAAAGTAACGCTGGGACCCAAAGGAAGAAACGTCATTCTTGACAAAAAATTCGGCTCACCCACCATCACCAAAGACGGTGTAACGGTAGCCAAAGATATTGAGCTGAAAGATGCCATCGAAAACATGGGTGCTCAGCTGGTAAAAGAAGTTGCTTCCAAAACCGCCGACACCGCCGGTGACGGTACTACTACCGCTACCGTTCTGACCCAGGCCATCTTTACTGCCGGTATCAAAAACGTAGCCGCCGGTGCCAACCCGATGGACCTGAAGCGTGGTATCGACAAGGCCGTTGCTGAAGTCGTAAAAAGCCTGAAAGAACAATCCAAGCCCATCAGCTCCTCTCAGGAGATCAGCCAGGTGGCTACCATCTCTGCCAACAACGACAGCGAAATCGGTAAAATGATTGCCGACGCGATGGACAAAGTAGGCAAAGAAGGTGTCATCACGGTAGAAGAAGCCCGGGGTACCGAAACCGAAGTGAAGACTGTAGAAGGTATGCAGTTCGACCGTGGTTACCTGTCTCCCTACTTCGTGACCAACACCGAGAAGATGGAAGCCGAACTGGATCGCCCCTACATCCTGATTTCCGAGAAGAAAGTTTCTTCGATGAAAGAACTGCTTCCCGTACTGGAGCAAGTAGCTCAGACCGGCCGTCCTTTGCTGATCATTGCCGAAGACGTAGACGGTGAAGCCTTGGCTACCCTGGTAGTAAACAAAATCCGTGGTGCCTTGAAAGTAGCCGCTGTGAAGGCGCCTGGTTTCGGTGACCGCCGCAAAGCCATGCTGGAAGACATCGCCGTACTGACTGGCGGAACCGTGATTTCCGAAGAGCAAGGTTATAAACTGGAAAACGCTTCGCTGGAGTACCTGGGCCAGGCCGAGAAAGTAACCATCGACAAAGACAACACGACCGTAATCAACGGCAGTGGCAAGAAAGAAGGCATCGTGGGCCGCGTAGCTCAGATCAAAGCCCAGATCGAAAACACGACTTCTGACTACGACCGCGAGAAACTGCAGGAGCGTCTGGCCAAATTGTCAGGTGGGGTAGCCATCCTGTACATCGGTGCTGCTACTGAAGTAGAAATGAAAGAGAAGAAAGACCGCGTTGACGATGCCCTGCATGCTACCCGCGCTGCCGTAGAAGAAGGCGTGGTTGCCGGTGGTGGCGTTGCCTTCCTGCGTGCCATTCAGGCCCTGAACAACGTGAAGCCTTCCAATGAAGACGAAGCCACGGGTGTGAACATCATCCGCATCGCGCTGGAGTCTCCGCTGCGTACCATTGTGGCCAACGCCGGTGGCGAAGGTTCGGTAGTGGTTCAGAAAGTGAAAGAAGGACAGGCTGACTTTGGTTACAATGCCCGCGAAGACCGCTATGAGAATATGCTGGCTGCCGGTATCATTGACCCGACCAAAGTAACCCGTCTGGCCCTGGAAAACGCGGCTTCCATCGCGGCCCTGCTGCTCACAACTGAGTGCGTAGTGGCTGACGAGCCGGAAGAAAACGCTCCCGCTGCCGGTGGACACCCCGGTATGGGCGGCGGAATGGGCGGCATGATGTAATCGGCTCCGATTATCACAACCCTATCCATAAAAAATCCCTCACCTGGCAACGGGTGGGGGATTTTTGTTTGGGTAAGACGAAAGCAGCATTCTAATTGACGCGCTTAGTATTTCATCCGTAGGGCAGGCGTTAACACCTACCTTATGGATGAAATACTAAGCGCGGTCACATCTGCTCCTTCTTGAACAGGTAACGGGTGATGAAAATGCCGGTGCTGGTTTCTACTCCGTACACACCGGTGGTCACGTGCTGTAGTTTCCATCCCTGCCGTTCCATATCGGTTAGCTTGGCCGTGATCATGCGGTCGTTACTTCGGACGTTTTCGAAGTTGATGCCCACCAGGCTGAAGAAGTTTTCCATTTTCACCTCCTCCATCCGGCCATTGGCATCCTGGGTAATCATCCGGGAGCGGCCCAGTCCACCCGGCACTACCGATTCGATGGTGGTGATTTGCGTGTATTCCTGTGCGTAGGCCCAGGAAGTGGAAATGAACAACAAGGCGAACAACCAAACTTTTTTCATGGGAAATTTTGTATGAAGGTTTTATGCGTTGCCTACTCTTGAGTTTTTCGGCCTCCACTCCTGCTTACTGAGTAGCAGGAAACTCCGCTCAGCAGACCAAAGCCACCTGAGCGGATGCAAATGAAAGCGCTGAACCCAGCGATTGAAAAATCAGAAAAGATGAGGCGTACAATCCCAGGAATGAAATAGTGAATTTATCGGCTGAAAAGGGTAATTCGTCCATTGACGGTAGCAATCCATTCTGCAAAAGCAGGCGTCTACTTTCCTTAGAAATAGCCTTCTTCCACCCTATGACCCAATGGCTTTGGCTCAGGCCAGAACCCTTGTCGGATTTAGCCGTTAGTTGCTTACAAAGAGGAATGACCAACAATCAGCTGTCCTATGAAAAGAGAGTATTGCTTGCAGCTATCACGAGTATTTTACTGGCTTGTGGAAACGGAAGTGAACGTTCTGCCAGTACCGACAGCACTGCCATTAGCACCACCCCTCTACCCACTGCCGATTCCACCAGTACGATGGGTACAATGATGAGTGATACAATGAGACAAGTAGAAAGCGATAGTACCGTAAAGAGCCATCAATAGATTGCTCATTCAAGCTTTTGGGCCCTGTTTCCGGTCGTCCGGTCAGCGTTTCCAGGATTTTCTTTCCCCGTTCGTATTTGCTCCCTTGCGCTTGAATCGGCGTAGCTTCTTTCCCCACCGGATCGGTGATGCCTTTCGCCTTTCGGGCATCCAGTACGGCGATCAGGGTGTTGATCGCCTGCAGGCTTCGCGGAAAGCTGCAATACGCGTACGGTGCGCATCAGTTCTATTCCTGCATTTTCTTGAATAGAATGGGCATGGTGGCCACATCCATTGCTTCCATATCGACCAGCTTTAACGATTTCACCATTTTAA
>Ga0049072_1000094_pt1 | contig 94082 bp, 69 predicted proteins | sample FECB27metaG_FD_55053 | JGI IMG/M metagenome (GOLD analysis project Ga0049072, IMG submission 55053) | Cyanobacterial communities from the Joint Genome Institute, California, USA - FECB-27 | ecosystem: Environmental > Aquatic > Thermal springs > Hot (42-90C) > Microbial mats | place: USA...
CTCCCTCCCTCCCTCCCTCCCTCCTTCACTCCTTCACTCCCTCCCTGCCTCTTGTTGCTGATACAAACAGTAGTAATAACCCTTCAGCGCCATTAATTCTTTGTGGGTTCCCTGTTCCACAACTGCGCCTTGATCCATCATTAGAATCACGTCAGCATTGCGGATAGTACTTAATCTATGAGTGATAAAAAGTACGGTTTTTTCTTGAAATGCTTCAGCCAAGTTGCGGCAGACTTGTGCTTCTGCGTTGTAGTCTAAGGCGCTCGTGGCTTCATCAAGGATGAGCAATTGGGGATTTTGCAGGACGGTGCGGGCGATCGCAATCCTTTGCCTTTGTCCCCCAGAAAGCCCTGAACCCCGTTCACCTACAGATGTGTTGTAGCCGTTGGGTAAGGACATTATAAAATCATGGGCATAGGCAGTCTTGGCAGCAGCAATAATCTCTTCATCGCTGGCATCAGGACACGCCAAGGCAATGTTTTCTCGCACTGTCCCGTCAAATAACAAGGTATCTTGTAGCACCATGCCAATCTGACGCCGCAGAGAGTAAAGTTCCACTTTGCTGATGTCGTAACCGTCTATCAAGATTTTCCCTGACTTCGGTTCGTAAAGTCTTTGTAGCAATTTTAGCAGTGTACTTTTTCCAGAACCGCTTTGACCGACAACGCCTATAAACGAACCAGCAGGAAAATCTAGGTTGATGTTGCACAGTTGTAAAGGTCCATTCGCACGAAAGCTGAAGGAGACATTTTCGTAGCGGACGTTCCCTTCAATTGCGGGCATAAGGATATTTTGACGTTCGCCTTCTGTTTCTTGGGGTGAGTCGAGAATGTCGCTGAGACGTTGTAGAGACAGGGCAGTTTCTTGGAAATTTTGCCACAGTTGCACTAGTCGCAACAGAGGGCTGGTAACATAGCCGGCAATGATGCGGAAGGCAATGAGTTGTCCGAGGGTAAGTTGCCCGTTAAGGACAAGATACGCCCCCACCCATAGCACCAGCAGGCTGGAGAGTTTATTGAGGAAATTGCTTAAAGAACCAGCAGTCGTTTGAGTAGAGATAGTCTTGAAGCCAGCACTAATATAGCGGGCGTAGCGTTCTTGCCATTGCCAACGCGATCGCATCTCCAAATTTTGCGCCTTGACTGTCTGTATCCCCGCCATCGCTTCCACCAAGTAGGAGTGTGTCTCGGCGTTGCGTTCGGCTTTTTCATGCAACTGTCGCCGCATGACTGGAGAAACCAACAAATTCAACAAAGCAAACAGCGGTACTGTTGCTAGTGCTACTAAAGACAGCATCCAGCTATAAATCACCATCACCAAGATGTAGATGATTGAAAATACCGCATCCATCACCACCGTTAAAGCCGTACCCGTAAGGAAGGATCGGATGTGTTCGAGTTCATTAACTCGCGTTGCCAATTCGCCGACCGGACGACGATCAAAATAAGATAAAGGCAAACGCAACAGGTGATTAATGACTTCAGAACCCAGCGATAAGTCAATACGGTTAGTGGTATCCACAAACAAATGGGTGCGGACATTACTCAGCACCGCCTCCACCACCGACACCACAATCAAAAAGATACCGAAAACTGTCAGAGTGTCGGGGCTGTTGCCAACCAAGACTTTGTCGATAATCACCTGTGTGACTAGGGGATTCACCAACCCAAAAATTTGCACCACGATGGAAGCAATCAGCACTTCAATCAGGACCTTGCGGTGGCGACGTAATGCAGGCACAAACCACGAAAGACCAAACCGCGACTTGGGGGTTTGTTTTGTCGGTTGCAGCAGCAGCACTTCGCCTTCTTGTCCCCAGGTTTCGGCAAAGTCTCGTGGTTTGCGGCGCACTAGTCCCATTTCTGGAACGGCAATGAGTAATTCTTGGTTACTGCTTTTGTAGATAATGGCAAAACTGTCTTGCCAGGAAATCATCACCGGAGGTTGCAAGCGACTCACTGTAGACGCCGGAATCTTGACTATCTGGGTTGTCAACCCCATCAACTCTGCTACCGCCGCACAAAATTGCAGAGATATACTGCTGGTGCGTTCATACTGTTTCGTCACAACCCGCCGCAGCATATCTCGGCGGAAGGGAATGTTATAATACTGGCTCAACATCTGGAAGCAAGCCAAGGATGCATCCACCGGACCTCGTGCCCGGATATAGGGGTACTTTGCCCGTTTAGGCTGCTTAGCTGATTCTGCTGTTGTGGCAATCTCTGGGGCGTAAGGAATTTCTGCTAACCAAGAATCTGCTGTTGTTGGTGTTGGTGGGCTTTCTGGTAGTGCTGGGAGCAAAGATTTGGGTAAACCTACCAGACGCATATTTGCGTTGAGGTAGAGTTTGGGATTAGTACCATTCAACTCTAGACAGCTACCTACCGGAAACTCAGCCTGAGAACTGCTACTTACTAGCCACAGATAATCCCCCTTATAAAGGGGAGATCTCATATCTTTTGCTGCAGGAAGCGTTAGCACAATAGCAGCTTCCCAAGCAGTTCGCGATAGTCTAATTAAATCAGTTTTGCCATCAGCCCGGCGAGTGAGTTCTTCCCCCAACAACTCATACACTTCTACTAATGCTGCATTTCGGTGTAACGCCTTGGCAAAAGCCGACTCGTGCTTGATGACAGTGAGAAAATCGGCGATCGCTAAACTAAAGCAAATCACTTCTGTAGAGGCGATCGCTGTTTCGCAAGCCACACCCCGCACATGACTCACCCAACCCAAAACCTCCCGTGGTTGCAGCAACTTCAATGTGTCAGGTTTGTCTGTGCGAGGGTCGAAGCCTAATAGGCGGGCTTGTCCAGAGTAGATAATGCTAATCTGTTGGGGCATGACTTCCCGCGTCACTATCGCCTGACCCATGCGGTAGCGCAAAAATTGCACCTTTGTTAATAAATTTTCTAGTACATTCTCCGGCAGGTGTTTGAAAGGAAATATATCTGCAAAAAACTCTTTAATATCAATAGTGGTATTAGTCATATTCTGCACCAAATTTTTATCATCTCTCATCCCCTTTTGTTCTAAGCGACGTTCGCCTCCTGAACCTGTGCTGGTTTGGCGTTGACTCCCATCCAGATTTTCTCTTCAGGCGAGAGTTGAGTGAGTTGCTGTTTAAACCAAGCTTCAAAATTCTCCTGCAGCAATCTTTGGCGCATGAAATTGTCTAACTGTGCTGGAACTAGCTTTTCAGTACGCACAATCACCCATGATTCTCCAAAAGGTACCGGTGGCTGAATCACACCAACTTGACTTGTGTAAAGTAGCTGGGCAAAATTGGGAGCGACACTACCAAGTTCCACTGGACCAATGATTCCACCTGTTTGGGCTTCTGGACCGATGGAATATTCACTTGCAAGTTCAGCAAAGGATTGTTCTCCTTCTTTAATCCGAAAATAGAGTTCGTTGGCAGTTCCTCTTTGTTCGGTTCTAATTAAGGAGTAAATAACTTTATCTAGCTGTCTTTTGCGTTTGAGAAAGTAAGATTCTAGTTGATGTCCCCAAGAGGCTTGTTTGAACTTTTCAATTCTAAGCTTTCGCGTTGCCATGAGTTCTAGCTGTTCTTGGGTCAGACCGTAACGTTCCCGCCAAGCTTGTCTTTTATCTTCGCTTGTCAAATCCCAATGCTGGTAAAATTGCTCTAGAGCATCAGCCGTTTCTTCTTTTGTGCAAGTGATTGGGGCGATCGCCTGATCAATAATGCTCTCGCATAATAATTGCGGGATGATGTTATAACTAGCTAGTAAAGGAATAATTTCAGAAGCTGCGATCGCGCGATTACCAATTTGTAAAACTGTAGTCATCTTTAAATAACTCTTCCAAGCGCGTGCAAATATTCAAAAAATGCAGTAATCTTGAATATGAGCGGCAAAGTCCAATTACGGTGCTCTGCCGCCATAATCAATTTCAACTTATTGGAAGCATTGTCATGCAATGCTTTCAATTACTTCATCCTGACGTTTACTTTCTACCATGACAGGTCTCAACTGATGCTTAAACTTAAGCATAAGGGGTAGTAAAGTGGTCAAAGGTGAGGTTGTAGTTGGTGCTACCATTACCCAACTGATAGACCTGGAGGTAGTAGCTACCAGCATCGTCAATCCGATAAAGAGGCTCGGAATTAGTACCACCTGTGACAGACTGCACGGTTTGATCGCCCGAGTCAACGTTGCGATCTCCGTTACGGTCATGAATCAGTCGGATACCAAGATCAGGGCTGAGTCCGCTTGGTGTAATGTTGACACCCTCAAATGAGCCGAGAGAGAAGGCGTAGACATCAGAGGTATTGTTGTTATCAATGCGACCAGTGCGGGTGACATCGCCTGATAGGTTGCCAAGATTAAACTCTCTGGGGAGAAGGTTGCTAGGATTAGCAGTAGACAAGGCTAAATCGTAAGTAACATTGCCATTGCTAGTTGAATAGCGACTCACTTGGGCAAAATAAGTACCTGCAGCTCGATCTGCAAGATTAATAGAGTCATCGTTGTTACCTCCTCGAGTGGAACTTGCAACCAACTGATCGCTATTCGCGTCGAAGCGACCGTTACCGTTGCTGTCTTGATACAATCTTAAATCCGCATCATCGCCAGCGCTGATACCTGTGAGAGCCACGTTGATGTTTCTGGTAGAGTTGATTCTAACCTCAAACACATCAGTGGGTTCCCCTGGAGTTAAAGTCAAGTCATTGCGGATAACAGGATTACCGTTAGAGGGCAAAACACCGACATCGTAGTCAGACATTTTTTACTCCTTTGAGATTTTGGTAGTGATTTGGTCAAGACAAGGTCGGTCGTGTACAAATAGCAAAAAAGCGCAGTAATGTGGAGTAGAAGCGGCAAAGTTCAAGTATGCTCCTCTGCCGCTATAATCAATTTCAACTTATTGGAAGCATTGTCATGCAATGCTTTCAATTACTTTTCATCAGGTTTACTTTCTGCCATGACACCTCTCAACCGATAATTAAGTTGTTAAAGGAAGTAAGGTATTGTAGTGGTCGAAGGTCAGGGTGTAGTTGGTATTGCCACTATACTGATACACCTCAAGGTAGTAGTCACCAGAAGTATTAATATTCGGAATAGAGTCCGGCGAAGTACCACCGTTAGTAGAGGTACGAATGACCTCGCCTGAGTCAACGATGCGGTTTCTGTTACGGTCTTGAATCAGTCGCATATCAGCATCTGCGCTCAGTCCGCTCAGATTAATATTGACACCCTCAAACAGTCCAAGAGAGAAGTGGTAAACATCAGCGGTGTCGTTGTTACCCACTTGACCAGTGCGGGTGACATCGCCTGACAAGTTACCGAGTTCAACCTCCCTGGGCAGAAGATTGCTTGGATCGGCACTAGATATGGCAATATCGTAAGTCGCATTGCCCGAACTACCTCGAGGAAAGCGACTGACTTCGGCAAAATAGGTACCTGCGCCTCGATCAGCAAGATTAATCGAGTCATCTGCGTTACCGCCGCGAGCGGAAGTTCCAATGGCGTTGGCGTTGTTGACACCGCGATCAGTAGCATCCAAGATACCGTTATTGTTAATGTCACGGAACAGTGTCAAGTCAGCATCATCACCAGCGCTGATACCTGTGAGAGCCACGTTGATGTTACGCATAGCGTTGATTCTAAACTCAAACACATCAGTAGGTTGCCCTGGAGTTAAAGTCAAGTCATTGCGGGTAACAGCATTACCGTTAGCGGGCAAAAGACCGATATCGTAGTTAGACATTTTTTACTCCTTTGAAATTTTGGTAGTGATTTGGTCAAGACAAGGTCGGTCGTGTACAAATAGCAAAAAAGTGCAGTAATTGTGGAGTAGAAGCGGCAAAGTCCAATTACGGTGCTCTGCCGCCATAATCAATTTCAACTTATTGGAAGCATTGTCATGCAATGCTTTCAATTACTTTTCGTCAGGTTTACTTTCTGCCATGACACCTCTCAACCGATAATTAAGTTAAAGGAAAGGTGGTATTGTAGTGGTCGAAGGTCAGGGTGTAGTTGGTATTGCCACTATACTGATACACCTCAAGGTAGTAGTCACCAGAAGTATTAATACCCCTAATAGAGTCCGCCAAAGTACCACCGTTAGTAGAGCTACGAATGACCTCGCTATCCTCAACGATGCGGTTTCCGTTACGGTCTTGAATCAGTCGGATATCAGCATCTGCGCTCAGTCCGCTCAGATTAATATTGACACCCTCAAACAGTCCAAGAGAGAAGTGGTAAATATCAGCGGTGTCGTTGTTACCCACTTGACCAGTCTGGGTAACATCGCGTGACAAGTTACCGAGTTCAACCTCCCTAGGCAGAAGGTTGCTAGGATCGGCACTAGATACGGCAATATCGTAAGTCACATTGCCCTGACTGCCTGGAGCATAGCGGCTAACTTCGGCAAAATAAGTACCTGCAGCTCGATCTGCAAGATTAATCGAGTCATCTGCATTACCACCGCGAGTGGAAGTTCCAATGGCGTTGGCGTTGTTAACACCGCGATCAGTAGCGTCCAAGATACCGTTATTGTTAATGTCACGGAACAATCTTAAATCGGCATCATCCCCAGCGGTGATACCTGTGAGAGCCACGTTGATGTTTCTAGTAGAGTTGATTCTAAACTCAAACACATCAGTAGGTTGCCCTGGAGTTAAAGTGTAGTCATTGCGGGTAACAGCATTACCGTTAGCGGGCAAAAGACCGATATCGTAGTTAGACATTTTTACTCCTTTGAGATTTTGATTGTGATTTGGTCAAGCCAAGGTAAGTTTTCGTTCCGTCAAAGATGTCATTTCTTTTGTCTGGAATTTCACTTTCCTTGAACCTTGATTGACTTATCGGGGATTGTTCGGAGTTGTACGCAAATCTTAAAAAATTCTTTTGCGTTTAACGTAATTTTCCTTGATCCCTCATTTACTTATTCAGGGGTTCTTTGGAGTTTTACGCAAATCTTCAGAAGAAATTTCTTTTGTCTTTTACGTGATTTTCCTTGATCCCTCATTTACTTATTCAGGGGTTCCTAGAGCAATTACGCAAGGTTTGAAAAACATTTACATTTCTTGACAAATTTTCCTTATGGAGTGCGATCGCTCATGATAGAAACTGTGGCAAACTGTCTATAACAATAGGGCTATGATGTGCTTGGGATAAGGCTGCACATACATTACGAACCCAAGTATATGCCCATATCAATCAATCACAACTGATAGTTATAACTATTTTCATTTGAGGCAAAAATACCTCGTATCCCTGAATTTGGTATTCTGTTTCTGATAGTATAGGCTGATTTATATGAATCCTTATGAGGGATTGAAATAAAGTTTAAACTGGTTACAAAGTGTTAATCTATTCTTTAGAATTATTTACAAATAGCTTTTAAGTAAAAAAAACCGGTTTGTTTGAAAAACCGGGTTTTTTAGACTATTGAATTTAACAGTTTAGACTCACAATGCAGCTTGATCCCCTACTGCGGATTTTTTACGAAAGTCCAAAAAAGACAAAATGCTGGCAAACTTAAAATTAAATTGCCTTTTTTTCCACAAATGCCAGCCGCCCTTCCTTGTAAGCTTGCCTTAGAGCGACAGCTTCTGCGACAATATTCTGTGCGCTCAAACCCTCCTCATCCATCATTTTTTGCAAGGTAGTCCCAGTTTGTTCCTCTGTTTCGTGTATCGGTGGAATTTGGCAATACCTCCCTCCATTGTTTGTGCGTCGCCAAATACTTGGTTTTTCAGGTTTTACTTCTCTAGAGGTGCGCTTTTCTCTCATGAGGGAACGCACAGCCTCTTGGGTGATTGCAGTTAAGTCTAGTAGCCTGTCTATGACTTGCTTGTACTTCTTGTTGTTTTCTGCTAGATGATATACGGTGCTTGGTTCAATTTGTGCTAACTCTTGGGGCGAAAACTTTTGAAATGCAGCCGCAATCTTGAGATATCTTTTTTCCTCGCCTTTCCAACCCTGGTCAAGAAGTAGCTTTCTATACTCCCTTAATGAGCGCTTCTGTTTTTGCCTAGCTAACCAAAAAGCATGACGCAGAATTGTTTCGGTGGCATCAGCTAGCATTTCAAAGGAAATACTGTCGTCAATAAGCCTTTTGACAGCATTAGCTTGTTCTTCAGCTTGTTCTTCTAAATATTGTTGCTCAAAGTCCGATTTTGCAATTGCTTGTTCGTCACCTTGAGCTGCAATTGCGCTTTTCACTTTTGTCGTCATGGTATGAAATAATACTGTTTTTTTAGAAATTCACTATGGGTGTAGAAGAGTAGGAGGAATCTGTAAACTCAATCTTATTAAAGAAAGAATTTGGTTGATTGCCTGTATGATGCTAATGAAGTACGATTTCTAAGTCATTCTGCCCCTTGACGGCGAGTGTTACCGAGCGATTGGCAATGCCTCTGCTCCGAATCGCGATTGGGCACGAGGGCACTGCGCTCCGCGCGATCGCCTACTTTGTGTTCACCATCATCTGTCATTCAAATCCAAGCTTCACAGGTCTACCTGTGAAGCGCTGGATTATAATGCTTCACAAGCAGACTAACGAATGTCAAACGGCTGAGCATTTGTAACTCCTACCCCAATCAAGGGCGATTGCTGGTTGTAGTGCAGTGCTTTCTTGCGAACGCGAGTGCGTGCCCAAAGGGCATTGGCACAAACTGCCCGCATGATTGCGATGCTCCCCAAGACCAAAAGTCTTTCTACTAGAACAATTGTACTACAATACGAGCAAGAGTAATCCCCAAATCTACTTTATTTTTTTGACTTTTTAAGTAATTTTTTATACTATTTTTTTGTTGATTGCTCGCTTATTATGTATATTTAACATCTAGTGAGCGGATTTGAGCAGAAAAATATTTGACAAAGGTACTGGTATCCAAAAAAGAATTCTTTGTTTTGACGTAATGATTTTAGGGAACTTTAATGTTTCTTTTATAAGTCTTTAAGATCTCCTTACATCTTAAAGTGACATTATGATTCTGTCTGTTGGAACTCGATTCCCTACAAAGAAACCAACCTTACAATTTGGTGCGTACGGTCAAATTGTTAAAGAAATGCAGAAAGCCCTAAACCAAAGGCTCGTTCAACTAGATACCGTATCAAGATATCCTTTATCAGTTTCTACCACAGGTTACTTTGACCGACAAACCCAAGATGCTGTGAAATACTTGCAGTGTCTTGCTTTCTTAACTATAGACGGGGTTGTGGGAGAAAAGACTTGGGCATATTTGTGCCAGGGATCTGGTAGCTTGCCAAAACTTTATATTGGCAATACGGGAACTATAGTCAAAGCTGTTCAAGAAACCCTCAAAGCTGGTGGCTACTACTATGGTGCCATTGATGGTATTTTTGGAGCAAAAACTGAGCAAGCAGTCCAGGCTTTTCAAGCAGAACACTTTCTGGCAAGCGATGGCATCATTGAACTATTCACTTGGTATGCGTTGAGCAAGTTAGAGACCCATGCTTCTCGTTGCAACCTAAATGCATTTCGTGGGTATTAAATGTTTATATTGACTGAAATTTAAGTTAGGTACATGAACAATTAATCCCGGTTCTACAGTGTTTTAGCGCGTGACGAACGTGCTGAATGCAGTGTAAATTACTACTTTAACTGTTAATGAATCTTTTTTAACTGATGGGGAGTTTGACTTGCTCTAAGGGAGTACCAAAAAATAAATTATCCATTATGTAGGGTGGGTTAGGCGCACGACAGTTGAGGTTTTACATGCAGGACTTGCCGCAGCGCCGTAACCCACCATTGTTTCGGTGGATTACTTACAAATTGGAGATTTTTTTAATTGGAAGTCCCTAAGTGCTATAAGCAAAACTTAACATTAATCCATCAAAAATGTCAGCAGTTTATCTGAAAAAAGGAGATTCATTCATATATGAATTAAAAAGCACTTTTTAACAAAAAACTGATGCTAATGAAAAAATTAGCTTACGGCACAGTGCTAGCTTCTTGCTGGCTAACATCATGGGTTGTATCTTCTTTAGCTGTGAATGACATCGTATCTTCCCAATCAGTCAATACTAAAACGATGACTGTGAAGAAAGCTGAGTTTGGGGTTTTAAGAGATGATACTAACAGCATGAGCTTTATCCCCACAACTAAAGTGCCACTTAAAGAGGGAAAACGCTATGGATGGCGCATTCAGCTTCAAGATAACCAAAATGAAGTCACATGGCGAGAAATCCTTCGATTACCAAAACTACCTAATACTTGGAGTACAGCAAGTGGTGAAAATTTTTCAATATCACCTAATGGTAAGGAAGCAGTAACGAAGCGCACACAGTTAGCAAACAAAGGAGTCATTGAAAACTTTTGGACTATTGCTTCTGGCGATCCTACTGGGAAACATACGATCGCAGTCTACGTTGATGACCGTCGTATTGGTTTTTTCGAGTTTGAGGTTGTTTCCCCGAAGAAAAAGTAACAGTCAATTGATTACCATTAGACATCTATATTTTGTGCAGAAGTTCATAAATTTTGACTGTTGACCTAGGACAAACCAAGACGTAAAGTAATAGCGGGTTACGACCTTCGACTAGGTCGCATCTGTACTAAAGTATCTTGTATGTCACCACATCTTACTCCTCCAACAACAAAACCACGGATTCCTCATTTTTCCTCCGGTCCTTGCGCGAAACGCCCAGGCTGGTCTGTTTCCAAGCTGGAAAACGCCTGTGTAGGTCGCTCTCATCGTTCTGCGGCTGGCAAGGCTCGTATAGAGGAAGTCATTGAGCGCTCCAAAGCGATTCTCGGTGTTCCTGCTGATTATCGCTTAGGAATCGTTCCCGCTTCCGATACAGGCGCAGTGGAAATGGCATTGTGGTCACTGTTGGGAAAGCTCCCCCTTGATATCTTGGCATGGGAAAGCTTTGGTTTGGAATGGGTTAAAGATGTCGTAGACGAACTGAAGTTACCTGATCTCAACGTTATTAAAGCAACTTATGGCAGTTTGCCAGACCTCAATCAAGTTGATTTGAGTCATGATGTCGTATTTTTATGGAATGGCACAACATCAGGTGTTAGGGTACCCAATGGCGATTGGATAAAAGGCGATCGCCAAGGTTTGACTATTTGCGATGCCACCTCTGCTGTTTTCGCAATGGAAATACCTTGGGAAAAATTAGATGTTGTGACATACTCTTGGCAAAAGGTACTAGGAGGAGAAGCACAGCATGGAGTCATCGTACTTTCACCTCGCGCTGTTGAACGCCTGGAAAGTTATCAACCAGCTTGGCCGATACCGAAGCTTTTTCGCTTGACACAAAAAGGTAAGCTCATAGAAGGAATTTTCAAAGGCGACACCATCAACACGCCATCGATGCTGTGTGTGGAAGATGCGCTTGATGGATTACTTTGGGCAGAGAGTATTGGCGGGCTACCAGGCTTGATTCGTCGTAGCGAAGCAAATCTAGCAACAATTGCCCGCTGGGTTGAGCAAAGTAGTTGGGCTGCATTCCTGGCAGAGAAGCCAGAAACTCGTTCTTGTACCTCGATTTGCCTCAAGATTGTTGATGATTGGTTTACAGCCCTAAGCCCAGAAAAGCAGGCAGAATCCGCTAAGAAACTGGCGAAACTTCTGGAAAAGCAAGAAGTCGCTTTTGATATCGCATCCTACCGTGCCGCACCGCCTGGAATCAGGATTTGGGGTGGAGCTACAGTAGAAACAGCGGATATTGAAGCGTTGCTACCGTGGTTGGATTGGGCATACGCTACTGTGAAACAAGAGTAACAATAGCTCTTTTCAAAGTTTCATGAATGCTGTTCTGCCCATTTCTCCCACAAAGGACGCACATCCTTTGGCTGTCCCTCGTAGTTGAGCATCTCGTCTGAAATCATCACCCACGGCTGAGCGCTACGTGTCCAAAGGTTACCCACAGGGCGTAACCAACTTGTGTCATCTAGCGTTCCAGCTTTGACATTGATGGTTTCTTGGCTGTAAGTCCGCTCATGAAACAGTCGCGTCCCACAGTCACCGCAGAACAGACAAGTCACCTCACGTCCACTATCGGCTTTACGAGTCCAAGCTTTCGGTTGTCCTTGGATAATAACAACAGCATCTCGTGGTACAGTGAGGGACATTCCAAAAGCACTGGAGGATTGTTTCTGACACTCTTGACAGTGGCACAGATAGAGAGTTAACGGTTCAGCACCGATTTTATAACGAATTTGTCCACATTGACAGCCTCCGGTATACGTCGCGCTCACAGCTTTTCTCCCCTTTGCAATTTAGTGCTGCCTGATTCTACCGAAAGCTGCTCCAATCTTGAAGTTAAATTTCTTGTTGATTTTTTCCGGAATTAATATGCCTGTTGTGGTAGATATTATTAGCGTAATCACTTATATCTAATCTCTTATAATTAGCCGAACGGGACGTAACCCACTGTCTCTTATTAAAGCCCAGTCACAAGACTGGGCTTTTGGCTATGAGCACCGACGTAACGACCTTGCCCCAGGTCTTCTGTGTCTCATTGAGGGCAAATACCTTATCTTCTATCGGATTATTGATGAAACAGTGGAAGTTTTGAGAATCTTAAACAGGGCGCTTAATCTCAAAGCCATCTTCCATCAATAAGGTACCCCTTGCCTTAGCTTAACTGGTGTGCCAGTTCCCAGATGTTAAGCTTTCCGGCGGAGGCAAAACGTGTGACATGGAGGACGAATTTGAGAGGTATCCGACTGAAGCGCAGTTACCATGACCATAATGAGCATCGGAAGCGCAGGAAACCATTGTGATTCGTCACCCAACCGAAAGTTTTAGGACTGGTTCTTAGGACAAGGAGAGGAACGCCATCGCTTAAAGAGCTACAGTTAAAGACCCCCTAACAGGCCTTTCGTCTGGCGTTTCTAGACTCTCACGTCCTTCCCGTACTGCTCTTTTAATCTATCTTCCGTAATCTACTCCAAAATTCATAACTCTAAAGCATAATATCGATTTCAGACGCTTTCAGTAATTCTTTTGTATCCTGATTGCCAAGCCAAATAAAAAACCATCTATCAACAACGTTTAATCGTCTGTTTGTCTGGTCATAATCTAAAATTATTGGCTTGATATCTTTTTTAACCTGAAGTGATGCCGTTGATTGTAAAGCCTGAGTTAAATTGCCTGGATTAAGGTCTTTTCTTTGAGGGTGGTTCTGTTGAAGTATTTCACGTATTCGAGCGTAACTAAGCCCTTGCTGTAACTCTTTTGAATTAACTGTTAAGATAGCATATAAAAGCCATCTATACATCTCAAGGCGTGTGTCTTGAAAACCTTCAGAGAATTGATTTATGAAGGACATATAGCGTCCACTCTGCTGATTGACAACTATCTTTATTAGCTCAGTCACATCTCGATGATTGTCAATAATTTGCTCTTCTCTCTGGGTTTCAGAAATTCCTTTTTCACGGCACGCTTTCGCACAAACCTCTTGAACGATGTAAACACTGTCATAAGATTCGCGTATAAGAGTTTGTTTAAATTCTTTTGAGAATTGTATATTTAGTAATTCAGCGCCTTTATCAATAACTGAAAGTAATTCGTTACTAGTCCATTTATCAGCATCGACTGCAATTACACGTCCAGTTAAATCACCATTGTAGACAATTAGCCTATTTTCCTCTAGCCAAACACCTATAATGATAAAGCAAAACTTAGAGCCTTCATGAAAAGCTTTTAAGGCAACTGCAAAATCCTTTTGAGTTTCTGTAGAAAGATAATGAAAATCTTCTAATACAATATATTTTTTAAAATCAATTGCTTTTAGTGCTGCAATAACGTCATTTACATCCTCTGGGTCAAGATCTAAATTTCTCTGTGTAATTTCAGTTGATTTTCCATGTTCTGCTTCACCTGAAGTTGATGCTTTCCCTTTAATAATATCAAAAAAGCCCGTTTGACCTTCAAAGTGAGCCGTAATTTTTTGTTTACCAGAAGCCGTCTTTTTTACTGATTGTTCAATTTGATAACCTGCTGCTTTAAGAATTGCAGAATGTATATTTGCTAATTCCCAACGATTAGAGCACTGAATAATAATATAATCCTTAGAATCGAGGCAGTGCTTTCTTAAGGATGTTTTACCTTGTTTTGAACTACCGTATATAACAATATGTCTGTTTCTATTTAAGTTCTCTTTAAGTTTTTCGTCAACTTCATGTCTTTCCACATAATTTAAAGGAATATCACGCGCTATTCCATAAACAGAGTCAATTTGGTATATTTTTCTATTAAACATTTTTCTTGTTTCAGAATTTACCTTGCTAAGGTAGCACAGAATACAAAAAATGTCCGTATTTTATTAGGAGAGACGATAAACAAGGATTAAAAGTAGCACTTTCCCCAAATCGATTCATGCAGTCACTTATCAAGGGTTTTTTCCTAGGTTGAGAGCATTTATTTTGGCTTTTACTCTTCGACAAGCGTTTTTGACTTAAATAATGTATTATATTTAATTTTGATTCCAGACTTGTACTTTTGATGGAGTCAAAGCCGCGATGGCGCTACGTGCCATCGCCAACTTCTTGTGCGCGATCGCCTGAATTGACAGTCACAAAACATCCAGCATTTGATAACCTGCAACTTGGGTTAATAAAACCGCGCTCGCTGCAAAGGCTGGGCAATTTTGAGTAATTTTCGTGAAACTGTAAAAAGTCTGAATGTGAAGAATATTTATACTCCGACGTTGTTTTACGTACTGTATGATGAGAATAATTTTTCACAGTGGCTCCAGAGGGCATACTGTGCGAAACCAAACTTACTGATGAACTTGAAGCTTTTTTGGAGAAGCTGGTAACAGCAGACATATTTTCTGTGGAGTAGTCTGCTATACTAACACAAAGTGAATCTGCCGTGTTCCACACGTAAAGAGTTGATGAGCTTAATATAAGATGTTACAAATAACAGATAGTAGAAGTATTAGAATTGAGACAATAATATAGAGAATTATTACATATACCATTTTTGCCACTAAACAAGGCAATCTAGATTTATTGAGAAATTGCTCCGTAAAAACAAGCCATGCAAAACCCAGGCAGATCACAGACAACCGGGCTGATTTTAGAGCTGTTTCATGTTCAAACCGACACTTCTTTTGAGTTGCCGCAGAATTTTTCTGTTATTCGCTTAGGCAAGCCAAAAGACAAAATCATGCCAGATATCAATGTTTCAACCTTGCCAAATGCCGATTTTGTTTCTCGACTTCATGCAGAGATTCAAGTAGAGAAAAATACTTATTATCTTGTTGATATGGGCAGCGCCAATGGCACATATCTCAACAATATTAAGCTAGAGCCTACAAAGCGCTATCCGCTTAAGTTGGGAGATAAAATAGACCTAGGTCATGGCGGTAAAGTAACATTTATATTTCTACACAAACAAGAAATAGTTAATCCATCTGATAATACCATACTGAATAATCCACCCACAGTACTTCAGATTGAATTGGTTCCGAACACGAAACCATCTGCAAAGGAGCGTTTGGGTAAGGTTGTAGGCTTGGTGATGATGGTTGCAGGAATTTTGATTTTAACAGTGAATACTCAGATTGGTATTTCTGTACGCATTCCAGGTGCCCTTCTATGCTTTGTAGGGGTTGTAGTCCTCACCTGGCGTCGTCAATACCAGAATTTAGCATGGTTTTTGATAGCCCTAGGATTTACAATCATGCTTTTTACGAGTAATGCCTTTACGCTAGTATCTCTTGTCGCCATGCTTGCATCCTGTACTTTATTAATAACTGGATCTCAACTGTTTACAACTGGGAAAATCTTTAACTATAGTTTGCGCTCAAGAAATTACTAGAGAAATCTTAAGAAGAACACAGAACGCAGCTTGGGCTGAACGCACTCAGCCCTTTCAACGCGAACAAATGAACTAGTGAGTCATTTCAATGACACAAGTTGCAGATGACCAGGAAAAGAGGTATTTTCGAGCAATTTTAGCGTGTGTTAACTCTCGTAGTTGTGAGTGGAGTTGAGACTAAAAATCAGCGATCGGCATCGACAGTAAAAACTCCGCTTAGCTCGACTTTATCCAATTAAGCCGCGTAAACCTTGTTATTTGGCATTCATTTATAGCTTTGTGGCAAAAACTTTTTCCTACATCACTAATTTTGCCGAGATTTAAAAAGTCAAAGCCTAGGCTCCATAAGGGTTTTAGCGTATGCGATACAAAGGAGCGTCAAGCCTCCGGCTTATCGCGTTGCTGGAAAATGGATAAAGTCGAGCTGACAATCAGGTTTGTTGCTCTAGCTTTATAGGCCGCATGAACCGATTTTTGAATTCCACACACCACCAAACTCATCAAATCTACTTGGCTAGAAAATACTAATTCTTGCGCTTTGCTGTACTTTCGCGTGAGTTTCAAATAATTTATCGATCCGTTCCGGGGCAAATACACGCTCCATTAATCCTCCTGCCATTACACTTACTGGACTTTCACAGGACAAATTGTTCAAAAATGGAGCATAGCATCTTGACACCCAAACTCGCCCTTATATCTTAAGGATACATCGAAGTTGTATCTCACATTCCTGACTGGCAGAGGTTTTCAGATTTCAAAATCCTAGTTCATTTGTTCGCGTTGAAACGGCTGGCATTGCCCACGCTACAAATACTTAGATTTTTGAAAAAATCTAACCGGATTGCTATATCTTCATATTTTCAGTGAGGTCATACAAACTTTATTTCTCATACCTAAGTATAAATAACTACTATTTTTCACGTAAAATAATATTTCGTAATGCAAACTTTTTCATAAAAACATCTAATTTCTATGCTTTTCTCAAGAAAATGTTGACATACTTATTAGGGAATAAAACCAATTTTTAACCAACGAAGATTTTTATTTAATTTTAAGAGCTAGTTATGACAACCTTAAAATCCTGTGTTTCAGCTTGTCGGTACTGTCGATATTACACTCCAGAAGGTCAGCGTGGTGGTACGTGCCGATTGTTTAATGTATCAGTGAAATCTGGATGGAAGGCTTGCTCTTTATCTGTGCCATCTTTTGCACCTGCTTGCGAAAATCTAGTTGCCACTCCTAGCTTTAGATAAAAACACTCAAAGTCTAAAAGTGTTGTTCGAGAACTCTTGTCTGGTGAAGGGTTGATCCTGTTTTACTTTGACAAAAACTTAGTCCTTAGGGTATATTTATAGATCGTGTGTCTAATTCCTGCTCGGATCAGGTAAAGACAATGCAAAAGCTGGAAAGCTTTGTCAAGAGCATACGATCCAGCTACCTGTACGGCAACCTCAAGGACAATTCCATGACCTACGCAATTATTGAAACTGGCGGCAAACAATTACGAGTCGAACCAGGTCGCTTTTATGATATTGAACTGCTTTCGGTCGAACCGGACGAGAAAGTTACCATAGAAGCAGTATTGTTAGTACAGCATAACGGCGAAGTCACCATAGGACAGCCGCATGTGGCAGGGGCAAAGGTAGAAGGAACGGTGTTGCGGCATCTTAGAGGTCGCAAAGTCCTGGTGTATAAAATGAAACCTAAAAAGAAAACCCGGAAAAAGCGGGGTCATCGCCAGGAAATCACCAGATTGTTGATTAACTCAATTAGCGTTGATGGTTCAGTTCTTGCCTCAGAAGACAGCGCGATCGCTCTCACACAAAATGCTGAGGTGACAGAACCAGTTGCCACTGGTACGGAGAATAATGAAACTCAACAGACTATCGATGTTGCTGCTGAACCAGTTGCAACAACTGAAACTCCAGAGGCTGCTGACAACCAACCTGTTGAAGAAACTGCTACTGAATAATAGATAAAAGAAGTAGAAATACAAGAGGAAATTATGGCTCATAAGAAAGGAACAGGTAGTACACGTAACGGTCGTGACTCTAATGCTCAAAGATTGGGTGTTAAGCGTTACGGCGGTCAAGTTGTCCGGGCGGGAAATATCCTAGTGCGCCAGCGTGGCACTAAATTTCACCCTGGTAACAACGTCGGTATTGGCAGTGATGACACTCTGTTTGCTTTAGTTGACGGCGTGGTCACGTTTGAACGCAAGGGGAAAAACCGTAAAAAACTTAGCGTTTACCCAGTAGCTGCGGCAACTGAGGCTGTTGTAAGTTAGGTCAAAAGTCTATAGTCAAGAGTCGATAACAACTATTAACTCTTGACTATCAAAATAAAGTAGGAGGGTGAGAAGCCCTGAAGATGTAGTTTTCCTCCGTGCGTCAAACTACATCTGTGTTTTAAGGGGGGGATGAAACCCGACACAACAAGTTTTAACTTGTTGTTTCTCTTTCAATGTATTGCCTAACAGCTTCTCGGATTAAATCCCAATCGTGAACGCTCTGTTTTTTGAGAGAGCTTTGTCAAATCTTGATCCTCTTTATCTGAAAATCTAAGAGTAAGCTTTTGCATGACCTCATATTGATGTTATAATAAGGTCATGCTAACACAGGTGAAATACCCATAACAAAAATGTGTTGGTACGAACCATGACAACTGAAGATATCTGGTTGTGTTGAGAAGTACAGACGCCCTGCCAGGGCGTCTGTACTTGTTGCCAACAAGCGCGTAAAATCTTCAATGGTTGCTTGATACCGAAGTAGCCGTACAGCCCTGAGCTTGTCGAAGGGTCGAGGCGGGTAGGGCTGTTTGAACAAGCCAACGTGTTCTACAAAAACATGAGACAACGTTACGACCTGTGGCTTTTAGCCCAGGTCATAACAACAGTCAGAATCCTTGCTTTTCAAAGTAGGGAGAGTTCAAAGACTCTGACCAACAAAGAACTCACTAACTCAACACACAGAATTCAGCATGAATTCTTTGCAAGTGGGTAGAGAGTTCTTTTTCACTTGCCACCGAATTTCTTTGTAGGCGCATAAATGATTTGATACTGACTTAGCCGGATTTATCCGTGGTGTCATTCTGAGTTCCTAGCTGCGGTTTCTGAATTTTGAGTTCTCCTCAAATGACCTTATGGATTAGCGCACCTAGGGCTAACCCAGTCAAAGAGAAGATAGATAAAAAGCAAAAGGCTTGCCCCTCAGTGAAGCCGGCTGTTTGAAAATCTATCTTTCCCAAGATAGCCGCAGCAATAATTACCAAGGTATCAAGGAATACTCGGAACTGGGCTATTATCAAAAAGAATAAGAAAGCCGCTAAAACAGTAATACTAAAAGATTTGAGGTTTGATTTGAATAAGACAAAAGAATAGTCTGTTAGCCTTCTCCAAGAAATGGTTAAGCCAGCCAGGAGAACCAAGATAGCAATTACAGCCAGCAGCCATATAAACCAACGAGCAGGAGCATATGTTTTGGATATCACCCAGCCTAAGGTAGTGTAAGTCAGCAGTAGTAATACTAGGGAAACAAAGGGAAGTCTTTTCAAAATTGACATGGGTTGTTCCCATTATAAGGACAGGCTATCATTCCAGAACTATCTAAAGGATAAGAAAGCATAAGGATACTGTGTAGGAAAGGATGAATCTCTTGCCTACACTATAACCCATCAAAAGAAAGGCAATGAAAGTTGATAGATCTTGGCTTGAATGACTTAGACTATAAATTTAATATCATATTTTTTCTACCTTAAATCAAGAGGCTGTTATGCTCTCCCAATAAAAGCAAAGCAAGTTTGCCAAGAATTCCCGCACAAATTGTTAAATATTTTCTTAAACATTTGTAAACTGTTAGCAGCTAAGTAGCCGCGTGTCATGTCTTGTTAAGGAATTATCATGAGACAACTTGTTATAGCTGAGCGTGTAAGCCTGATTGGTCATATCTTGGCAAAGGCTTTTGGGCTGATAGGCATTCTATTGGTCATACCCAATGCCGAAATAATTTTGAACTCAGGAGGCGTTGGACAAACAGCCATGCAATTGAGTTTGGCTGATGGCGGTGTGGTAGATATTATTTTGGGGACAATAGCTGTCTCCATTTATGCATACCGGATATTGGGATGGCGCACTTGGCTAGGGTTTATGCTGCCAGCTATGTCAATATCGGTGGGCAGTGAATTACTAGGAACTAGCACTGGGTTTCCCTTTGGAGACTACACTTACTTGAGTGGCTTGGGATATAAGATTGCGGGGCTTGTCCCATTTACAATTCCCTTATCCTGGTTTTATGTGGGCTTGTCTTCTTACCTGATTGCTCGTGCCGGTCTGGGTGTCGCTCAAAATCCCAGTTTAGCGCGCCACGTAGGTGCCATAGCCTTGGGCGCAATGCTGTTCACCTGCTGGGACTTTGCATTGGAACCAGCTATGAGTCAAACAAATCTCCCCTTTTGGTATTGGGAAAATCCAGGAGCGTTCTTTGGAACACCGTACCAAAATTATGCGGGTTGGTTTGGCACTAGCGCCCTGTTCATGACAGTAGCAGCCTTGTTATGGAAAAACACACCAATTAAAGTCGAGCGATCGCAACTCTGGGTACCCTTAATCGTTTATCTCAGCAATTTTTTCTTCGCTGCTGGACTCAGCTTAGCTGCTGGATTTGCTATCCCGGTTTCGCTGGGCTTTGTGATTGGCGTAGTTCCTGCTGTGGTACTTTGGTGGAGATCAAAAGCCTCATTTGCTAATGTTCCTGTTGCACCAACAACCACTGAAGTTTCTGTAGCGAACGTCAAAGTTGCCGTTAAATAGAGCATTGATTTCCATCGCCAGGTATTTTGCTGTGCTAGACGTGTGGACGATAGCAAGTGCTATCTCACTGTTATTACTACTCATTCAACTACCAGCGACAGCAATTCTGCTGTCACGCCTTCTAAAAGGACCTAGCCGCCTTCCTCCCATTGCACCCAAAAATCCCACACCAGAACTTTTGGGTGCTGTCAGCGTTGTCATTCCCACCCTGAATGAGGCTCTTCGTATTAGTCCTCTGCTAGATGCGATAAGTCGGCAAAGCTACGAAGTCCGGGAAATTATCGTTGTAGATAGCAAGTCTGGTGATGGCACACCTGACTTGGTAAAAGCGGCACAGCAAAAAGATCCTCGCTTTCGCCTGATGACGGATGATCCCTTACCCACTGGTTGGGTAGGGCGTCCTTGGGCGTTGCATTACGGCTTTTTGCATACTTCAGAGGGAAGTGAGTGGTTTCTGGGTGTGGATGCTGATACACAACCATCACCTGGTTTGGTTGCTGGTTTGGTGAAGACAGCAGAAGAGCAAGGCTATGACTTGGTTTCCCTCTCACCCCAGTTCATTCTCAAATATCCAGGAGAGTGCCTGCTACAACCAGCATTGCTGATGACTCTGCTTTACCGATTTGACCCTGCTGGTGTTAATACAGACCAGCCAGAACGGGTGATGGCAAATGGGCAATGCTTTTTATGTCGTCGCTCTGTTCTAGCGGCTGTCGGTGGATATACGAGTGCAAGTGGTTCTTTTTGTGATGATGTTACCTTAGCACGGAATATAGCCGCCTCTGGGTTTAAAGTCGGCTTCTTAGATGGGGCAAAAGTGCTGAAGGTGCGGATGTATGAGGGAGCTATGGAAACTTGGAAACAATGGGGGCGCAGCCTTGACTTGAAAGATGCTTCCTCCCGCGCTCAAATTTGGGGGGATTTATGGCTACTTTCAGCAGTTCAAGGTCTACCCCTCATAGTTGTCCTGAGTTACCTTAGTCTTTCCCTCCCTGTCTCGTTGTCCCCCTCTCCTCCCCTCCTTCTTTTGGGGCTGAATCTATTTCTACTGGTGATTCGTTTTGCAATGCTTTTTGCGATCGCACCTTCCTACGATTGCGCGGAGCGCAGTGCCGGAGGCAATCGCACTCAAGCAAACGGTGGCTGGTTGTTCTGGCTATCACCTCTAGCTGATCCAGTAGCGGTGCTGCGGATTTTCTTATCTGCATTCCGCACTCCAACAGAGTGGCGAGGGCGAAAATACTGAAGGTAGAAGATGGAAGATAGAAGAAAGAACTCAGAACTCAGTTGTCAGAACTCAGAAGAATGAGTGAAACTAAGAGACTCCCGAATTTTACCAAAAAACTGGGTCTAAAGCCCCGCCCTTCTAGGGCGGCTTTTGTTTGTCTCGGAAGGTTTTAAGAAATGGAGCCGCATTTCTTAAAAAAATGTATGATACAGAAAGGAGGTGATGCAAGTGTTTAGCCTGACGTACGAATTCAAACTCAAGCCGACAGCGGAACAAACAACCATTTTTGCCGACTGGCTGGAACAATGCCGTCGTGTCTATAACTATGCTCTAGCTGAGCGCAAGGACTGGTTTAAATCTCGTAGTTGTCAGATAAATGCTTGCTCACTTCGGTCAGAATACATTATTCCGGCAGATAGCAAACGCCCAACTTATGCCAATCAGTGCAAGTCATTGACGGCTTATAGAAAAACTAGTCCAGCTTTGCAGAAAGTGCAATCTCAGGTTTTGCAACAAACGCTCAGAAGGCTAGAGCAAGCGTTTGTTAGTATGTGGGAACAGAACCACGGCTTTCCCAGATTCAAAAAAGTGGGAACGATGCGGTCATTTGTTTTTCCGCAAATGAGCGCTGGATCAATAGAAAACAGCCGTATCAAACTTCCAGTCATAGGATGGGTTAAGTTCCGTCAATCTAGAGAGATTCCAAGTGATGCCAAAGTAGGGCAGGTACGAATAGTTCGTCGTGTTAGTGGTTGGTACGCCATGATAACGTTACAATGGAATGTTGAAGTTCCATCTATAACCCCTCATGGAGAACCGATTGGAATTGATGTAGGAATAAGTCACTTTGCTGCTGTTTCTAACGGAAAATTGTTTCCCAATCCACGACCTTTCAAGAAGCTCGAACGCAAGCTTAAATTGCTGCAACGCAGTGTATCAAGAAAGGTTTTTGGGTCAAACAACCGTAAGAAAGCACAGTTTAAGGTGAGTAAATTGCATGAGCGTATCGCTAACGTAAGGGCATACTATCACTGGCTCCTGTCCCACAATCTTTGTGATTGGGCAGGGATGATATTTGCAGAAGACTTGAACCTCAAGGGACTAGCTCGCGGCTTTTTAGGTAAGCATTGTCTAGATGCTGGATGGGGTCAGTTTTTTGATGTACTAGAACAGTGTTGCCGCAAACGCGGTGTATTCTTTCTTAAAGTTAATAGCAAAAAGACTAGCCAGATTTGTCCCAACTGCCTCACCGAGACAGGTAAGAAAGACTTGTCTTTGCGTACACACTCATGCCACCATTGCGGCTATAGGACCGACAGAGATGTCGCAGCCGCTCAAGTAGTTCTCATACGGGGACTTGCAGCCGTGGGGCACACGGTCAAGATGCTTTCTGAGGGTAAAGCGGTTGCGCTCCCCGTGATGAAAGAATCCTCGCCCTTATAGGGCGAGGAGTGTCAAATTGTCAATATTCTGTGTTCTGGGTTCTGTGTTCTGCGTTCTTCTTCACTCTTCATTTTCCACTTGGTCCCCCCGTTCCAGTTCCCAAAGAATTTGGTTGCCTTCGCGTCGCACTCGTGATACTATCCAGTTCCGCCAGCGCCACTCGTCTCCACGACTGGTAACAGCGCTGGCGTGGACATCCATCAAGTCTGCGAGTTCGGAACTAGTGATAAGGTAGCCTTTTTCAGCAATTTCGTCAGCAATACGTAAGGTTTCAACTAAGTTGCGGAGTTGCGTTACCCTGATTTCTCGAGGTAATTCCTCGCTGACTGAAGCAGTAGAGTGGGTATGTGGTTCCATATTGGTTATATCTGTTGCCAGAGTACTGATTTCTTGTGTCTTTTTGTTAATTATTGTAGAGTTTGTATCAAAATCAGATCCTCTTGATACATTTACCTCGCTTTTTTGCTCAAAGACTTGGTGAAAATGAGATAAATCTTGTTGTTGCAGGGATAGGGTTTTGCCATTGGCGAAGGCGCGGGCGATCGCATCACAGCGTTCGTTACCAACATTACCTGCATGACCACGGACATACTCCCACTTTACCCGTGGGTGATTAAGGTCATCCAAGGTTTCCAACAAATCTTGGTTAAGAACGGGATTTCCGTCTGCCTTTTTCCAGCCTTTCTTTTTCCAGCCTTTAACCCATTTGGTAACGCAGTTGATGAGGTATTCGCTGTCAGTGTAGAGGGGGATCGGTTCAGTTTGTCCGGAGTCTTTTAAAAATTGGAGGGCGGCGATCGCAGCTTGCATCTCCATCTTATTGTTGGTGGTTCGGGTGGATGCACCGCCCATTTCGTGGATGGAACCATCATCGAAGTAGACGACTACGCCCCAACCGCCAGGACCGGGGTTGCCAGTGCAAGCACCATCTGTGTATATACTTTTGATTGTAGGAATTGAAGACATAGTTGAGATTTTAAACCGCCAAGACGCCAAGGACGCCAAGAAAGGCATTTAGCGGCGAAAAATGCAAAGGACAATTCAGGTTAGCATAATTGCATTGTATAGATGTAGTCTGCTGCGTCTTTTTTGGGGGTATCACTACACAAAAAATTACGGGTGGGGTGCGATCGCCCAAACTGTAATAACGCTTCTACCCGGTCCGTAATACCAAAATATCCTCCAAGCACCTGGAGTTCTATTCTCGACATAAGCTTCAAAAACTTCCTGTCCTTCGGGACCTGAAAGAGATTCGTATTTGTGAGTTTGGAGGCTGGGGTGACTCAGGTTAGTTTCCATGTACCCTAGAATTTTGCAAACCTTCTTATACTTTTTAGGATCATGTGTTTCCAGGGATTCCAATTTTTCTTTGGCTTCCTTTGAAAATAGCAGTTTGTATTGCATTAGTCGTCTATTTCTACATCTGCGTATTGAGCAAAGGAACCTAAGTTGTGAACTTCTCCGGCTTGTGCTTGTCGTAGTCCCCGTTCTAGTGAATCCCAAACTGTGGGATCTTGCCAAACCCACAATTCTTCTTCGGGAATGTTATGAGCATCTTTTACCATAAAACTGGTCTGGCGTCGCAGTTGGAAAAGAAATTGCCCAATTTTGCTTGATTCTGTGTATGCTTTTTTCACGAAATTTACAGAATCGTCAGCATTCAAAACTTCCACTGCAAAATTCATCAGTTTGTCGTCACTAATTTCTGCTGAGTCATCAACCTCAAGTACAGTAGATGAACGGAAGCGTTCCCCATCATCTTGCAAAGCAGAACGAGCCGACATATACTCTTGTTCCAAAAGCGAATATTTCTTTGCTAGAGCATGAAGTTTACCGACATTTGAGGAGAACGTCTTACCGATTTCCTTTAGCTGGTTCTGCAAATCAGCAGGCAGAGAATTCTCCTGCCGCATTAAGGCTGCAAGGAAGGCATTGAGCGTTATTTCATCTAAGGAATTCATTTATTTTTGTTTACCTGTAATAATGAATGCTGCCCAATAGTATGGGTGTTTATATAGCTTTTTATCTGATTCCATTTTACTAATTTTATCTACCTCCGTTTCTAAAAAAGGTCTTATTTTTGATTCTTCATCCGGCAGTTGATTCAGGAAATCTTCATACCATAGTTTCAATTTTATAACAGTCAGTTCCTTCAGCCATTCAGTTGCTTCTACCAAAGCAATGGCATCAGATTTATCTGGCTGCCGTCGGTGGTAAAATTCTATCATCACCAAAGCACTGGCAGCTGATTCTACAGTCCATAGCGTACTCACCACATTTGCTACTCCCCGACACAAAAAGCCACTGACTAAACCCACATATTCCGTGGTAATGGTTTGGTTGCCAGTGATAGCAGTTTCGCAAGCCGAGAGGCTAACAAGGTTGTAAGTTGTGAGACTCTTTTGGAAGATTTCTTCTAGGGTAAGTTTGTCTTCACCTGCTAATGCTAATTCTGATTTTTTCGGGTCAATAAAATTGTATTTTCCATGCCCCGTAAAATGAAATATTTCGTAACCATCTTCTAAGACATTTTCCACCTGTTCTTTAGTAGCTTCTTTTCCCTGGATGCGTTTGGGATTATCAAACATCAGGCTAATAGCTTCCGATTCAAAGAAGGCAAAATTTAGTGATTTTAGACCTTTACTAGTGGGTGCTTCTACACTAAGTAGCTGTTGCGCTCCTTCTTTGCCTCCCTTTGGAGAAAACTCTTGTAAATTTATGCCAATTTGAGCGCTGGGCAGATAGGCAATTGTGAAATTCAACCCTTCCCCCTGCCCATTGAAAAGCGCATGAAGCGGAAATCTATGTAAGTCGCGGTGGGGAATTAAAATCAGGTGCGTGATGTCTTGAAGTTCCTGTTTAATTGTGGGAATGCTGAGGATTTTTTTGAGGTCATTGAGCCTATTTTCCATGTCCACTCGCCAGGAGTGGTTACTTTTACTTTGTTCATCTTTCTTGTCTCGATAATCGGCGTATTGTTGATTCCAATCTTTCACCCAGTTTTCAAAATCGTGCAGGCGTTGCACCGCTGCGGGTACTTCTAACTCATCGGACTGGAGATCCCCACCAACCCTGCTTGAAAAGGGGGGAGAAGAAAGGAGGATGGGTGACGGGGCGTCGTGTTTGAGGATGAAAGTGTGTAAAGCTGCTGGGCTGAGATGCCAGTAGATAATAGCAGTTTTGGGATTGAGTAACCGTTGCATTTTTAAGTAGCTGGGGGAGGAAATCTCATCACTCCACGCATACAAAAGCCAACTCAAACAGGCATTTTTACCCTGTTCTGCTAATTCAACCGCTTGCACCAGATCCCCAGACTGCACAGCTAAGTCAACAGTTAACTGCTGAAAAGGAGCAAACTTCAAAGCCAACTGTTTTTTATTGCCAGGACTTTTGCACTCATTCAGCAAGCGTCGCAACAAATCTGTACCGCGTCGCTGAAGTTCAGAAGCTTTGGCTGTTTCCTCTAAAGCCAAAAGGACGCGAATCAAATCTTGCAAAACTTCCAGATGCAACTGGGGGAAATCTGCTTCTGTAAGAGTTTTTAGCGCTTCGTTGTAACTGTTGACGGCTTTGTGCCAATAGCTGCGGGGACGGGAATCTTTTCGCCCTCGGAAGTAGTGAGCATTACCTATCGCCCGATGCAATTGTCCCCAACCTTCTGGGTGAGTGTCTTGGTGGCAATACTTCAAACCTTCCTTATAGCTTGCTAATTGTCCCTCATAACCGCGTTGGTTAAGAAGAGGATTTTGTCTGGCTATGGCGCTCATAAAAGCTAGCAGGGGATCGCAACTAACTGAACTTCCAGCTGCATTGCCCCGGTTAATCCAAGGTTGATGTAAGTCAGGTTTGAATTTAATTGCTTTGTCGTAGGATGCGATCGCTTCTTCAAATCGCCCTAAGTTACCCAGCGCCAAGCCCCGGTTGTTCCAAGCTTGATGTAAGTCGGGTTTGATTTCAATTGCTTTGTCGTAGGATGCGATCGCATCTTCAATTCGCCCTAAGTTAGAAAGCGCATTGCCCCGGTTGAACCAAGCTTCATGGTAGTCGGGTTTGATTTCAATTGCTTTGTCGTAGGATGCGATCGCTTCTTCAAATCGCCCTAAGTTACCCAGCGCCAAGCCCCGGTTGTTCCAAGCTTCATAGTAGTCGGGTTTGAATTCAACAGCTTTGTCGTAGGATGCGATCGCTTCTTCAAATCGCCCTAAGTTAAAAAGCGCCACTCCCCGGTTGTACCAAGCTTCATGGTCGTCGGGTTTGAATTCAACGGCTTTGTCGTAGGATGTGATCGCATCTTCAATTCGCCCTAAGTTAGAAAGCATCACGCCCCGGTTGTGCCAAGATTCATGGTAGCCGGGTTTGAATTCAACGGCTTTGTCGTAGGATGCGATCGCACCTGCAAAATCTCCTGCCATAAATTGCTCATTACCTCGGTCAAACCAAGCTTCTGCCTCTCCCTCCCCTCTTTCCTCTGCGTCCTTGGCGTCTTGGCGGTTCGTTTCTCCTCCCCGCCTCAACAACCGCATCCCAATATCACGCGCCACATCTCCCACTTCCCCAACGCCCAACTCACCCACCTGCACCATCCGCGCTGCTAACTCATCATTCGGTGCGCTTGATGCTAACAATCTTTCACCAAAGCGCCGCAACCACTCCACCAAACCTGACTGAGTGATTTTATTTGCATCCAAGAAACCCTTTACCCGTCCCCGACTCCAACCCTCATTCACACCCGCCAACAGTTCGAGGAACAACGCTTCATACTCCGCATCTGTCGGCTGTTTGGGTGGTTCTACCTTTCTCTGTCCCCCCGGTTGAGGAGATGGATGCTTGTTGCCAAATAACCCCTGAAAAAACCTTTTGAGCCACTGCCAAAGTCGCCTAAGCATTTGCCGCAGATTTTTATTGCATTTATCCAGTATTTTAGCGATTTCTCTTAAAAGGCAATGGTTTGAGTCACATTTATTTAACGAATGCGATGCTACCCAACGTTTGCCTGACTCAACCTACAGCAAATTCTGTGTATTGACGCATCTTGGGTGGGTCAATACCCAACACAATATCGTGTTTTGGCACTCCTATTTCTACTAGCTTATTGGCAATGCCGACTTCTGTTCCGTCCTGCTGTACCCAGATTTTTCCATCAATGATGTCGAGATGAAGCACAACTCCATAGACACGCTGTGAATCACGCCAGCCGACATATACTAATTGATAGCGATCGCGCTCTTGATCAAAAATTGTCTCTGCCTGAATCCGGCTGTCCCAAACTAACTGAGCGTGTTCACTCAGCAATCTTTGAATGTGCTGACGATATTCTTCTACGGCTGCCATCGCTTAATCACCTCCTGATCAATATCGTAGATCAGCAAATACACTTGATGCTCCTCAACGAGTGACTGAATAAATGATGTGGTGAAAAACTGCTCATAGACGTTGTTTGGCACTGCTAAATACAATAGGCGATCGCTCTCTTGTACTTGCAGTGCTGCTCGATACGCCAAAAACTGTCCTAATGCACCATAAAACTCCGAAATCTTAGATGGACCAAGAAAGCTCTTAATTTCAACGGCAATTTTATGTTCTCCTCGTTCCGCCGCTATCACCTTCTGTGCCCCTAAGTCAATTGCCAAATTAAAACTACCTGCTTGAAGTGGGTATGGATCGTGAGTTATTTGCCATCTCTCCTTTTGCAGGGCTGTTTTGACAATAGTATGAAAGGCATCTTTGGCAGGCATAAATGACTTACTGCACAAGTCCATAATTAAAGATAGCTTGTTGCTAGGAATTGTTCCTTTGGTGCGATCGCACGAATTGACCGCATAAAGGCGATCGCCTAAAAGTTGATTTATAAAGTAAATCTTAAGTAGGGTGTGTTACGGCTTTGCTATCACGCACCATGCGCTTATAGCGGTGCGTTAGGCGCTTTCGTCATGTTTTTCGTTACAAATCATATCGAAACGGTGCGCCTAACACACCCTACAGTAATTTTATTTTTACTTTATAAATAACCTCTAATTCACGGTTTAATTGTACTACAAATATCTAGATATTTTTCTTCAACGATAATTCTCAATAACCTGGTTCATAAATTTTTGCCAGTTTTCATTGGGATTCCAAATTTTCTGTAAATCTTTCTTTGCTTCTTCGTCACTCATGTGCTCATGAATGCGGCGATAAAGATACATGAAAGCCGAAACTCTCATGTTAGCAGCACAGTGAACCAAGACTTTTTTGTCGCCGTTTGCTTCCATGACGCTAAAAAATTCGTTCACATTTTCAATAGTGGGTTTTTCCCAAACTACTGGAATGTGTACGTACTGCATACCTTGAGATTCAATAATTTCTTTTTCATCAGGTAAAGCCTTGGGAGATTTTGATGGTGCCAGATTCACAACGATTTGATATCCTGCTTGTTTAATTGCTGAAAATTGTTCTTTAGTTGGTTGTCCTGAAGTGGCAATAGAATCTGATATTTTTAGGTAGTTGTAAATGTCTTCAATCTTATTACCTATGATTTTGCCAGGCAGGAGATTGCTGAGAGATAGTTTGAGAAAACCTGAAATCTTTTTAATTATATTGTTAAACATACTTACAATCTATGCTCCTATTTATTGTTCTTACTAGTCTTTACATTGTCAGTATAAAGTTCTTGGTTTCTGTACATCAGCCGTATTTCACCTACGTTAGCTGAGAAGTCCCAACGTTCATAAAAAGGAATCATTTCTGGCAAACAGTAAAGAGTAATTTGCTCAACAGAGGAAAGTTTGGGATGATTGACAACTGCGTCGATTAACTTAGCACCAAGACCTATTTTTCTATGTGTTGGTTTAACGATAACATCATAAATAGTTGCCCTATACACAAAATCAGTGAGAACACGAGTAAAACCAATTAATTGTTCGTTTTCATCTACCAATCCAACGATAATGTCTGACGCTGCAAGCATCTTAACAAGGTCTTCACGAGTACGTTTGTAGCTCCAAAATTCGTTTTTATATAAATCCAGTAAATCAGAAATCTGGTTTTCGGTCAGATTGGCAATAATTTGATAAGTCATAATTGCACCTGGTATTTATTCATTTTTTAGCGCTAGTTAGTTTGTAGCTGGGCTAAAGCGCAACTACAAACCCATAACCAATTGCAAATGGTATGCAAGTTAAAAATGCGACAGCTTATTCTGGTTTTACCCCAATCAACAGTGCAAGTTCTAGCCATTTCCAGTAACAGTCTACGTCTGTAAAACCAATATCCCGCAGCCAACAAAGCTGTGTTTCTACATCCAAAAGCTTATTAGATGGGTCGTCTTCCTCAAGAGTCCTACCGATCGCATGTAAAAAATGTTCGTGCAACTTGGGAGTGGGTGAGGCGACGTGTTCCAAATTGCAGAAAATTCCCCCTGGTTCTAGCAGATGGAAAATTTCTCTGTACAGGGAATGTTTGCGTTCATCAGTGAGGTGATGGATAGCAAAACTGGAGACAACCGCATCAAACAAACCCAACTCAGGTAGTGGTACATCTAAGTTATGTGCAATAACTTGCACCGTAGAATCATCGGCAAAGCGAGTTCTTACAGCCTCCAGCATTGTTGGTGAAAAGTCAACAGCAACGCTGTGGACGTGGGGACGTTCTATTTTGAGTAGTGCTAGCAAACGACCGTCTCCAGTTCCTAAATCAAGAATGCGTTTCACTGTCTTGGGGACGTGTTCTAGCAGTATGGGACAACAACCATAAGTTGTCCACAATGACAATCATAAGTTGACCACAGGAATCTCTAGAAGGTTGATTTTTCGTACCCCGGAGCGGACAGAAAATTACCTATGACAACTATAAGTTGTCCATGAGTGCAAAAAACAAAGCATAAGTTGTCCATGAGGACTCGGTCAGATTACGAGGATAGCTTAAAATTATGATGGCTAAGCGTACTCACTGAAAATCGCCGCATTCGAGAACCGAAGCCAAGCTAATTCAAAATCAACTGGATACTGCTCGTCTGACTCATACAAGACAACCGCTATCTCAATCGAAAAGTCAGCACAAAGAGCGTTGTTTTCGTGGACAGAAGCTAAATTAATTATGCTCATTTCACTACCTCCACTCCTATCTCAGCAGTTTTCGCCAATCTGTCGTAAGCTTCAGCTATCGCTTACCAGTATCAAGACTGTGCAAGCTAATTGTTTTTCTGTCTGGGTCTTTTTTGGTTGGAGATTCTTGCCAAGCCCCGACCTAGGAGAACCCATATCTTGGATGCTTAACGACTGAGCCACGCTTCAAACCTGCGCTCATGGTTCCGCCATCACAAACGTGGTAACAGGAAACATTGAGGCTAAGCATTGTAGATGCAACGTGTTATCGTCATTGTCATACATAAGCGTCGCAAAGCGACGCTTATCACCTAATAAAACTCAACCCGCCTTGTCTTGTGACGGAGGCGGGTCTTCTTTCATAATTTGCAAGACGCGATCGCGTTGTCGCCTGAGAGACAGGTTTTCCTCTCTCAGGCTGCTGATTTTTTTTCTAGTTGATCTATCCGTCTTTCTTGTGAAACTACCATTTGATAAAGCGCTTGTATATCCACGCCTTCTGACTTTTGATTCCCCTCGCGATTAATAAAGTCGGCAACTATATCATTAATCAGTTGTGATAGCTTTATGTTTCGGTCTTTAGCTATTTTCTCCATTTGCTCTCTAATTTCCGATGAAGTCCGGAAATTGATTTGAGTATCCATCCTCATATTGACCCTCTGCAATGCGTTGCAATGTCTCTCCCTGAATTATAGTTCTCCTGACTATACAAAAGAAAATTATGCGTCGCAATGTTTGACAAAAGCGTTGCATTGCATTACATTAGATTCACAAGGCAACAGGGAACTACCCCAAGCCAAAACAAAAGACGACCGCTCCGACTACCAATCAAGTGCGATCGCCTTTTGTAAACCCCCAACTACTAAAGTCAGGTATTTTAATAATGACACATCCTATATATAGCGGCGACCATCTCACGACTCTCAAACGTCCCGAACTCTGGGCAATCTGTGACCAATTAGGGTTACCTAAGCATTCGGCAAACGCCAAGTGTGTTGATGAGATTTTGGCGAAGCAGTCCTTACAAATTCAAGCGGTAGCGCAATCAGAACTCAACGTAACAATTGAACAGCAAGCGCAGGAAGTTGCACCAGAAGCAGAAATTGACGCAGTACCCGACTCTGACTTTGGCAGCTTGTACAGAGTATGGCAAGGTATGCGTCTTATCGGTACCTTCTACCAATCAATAAGTGGTGAGTGGGTAGCGCGTTCTTGTGGTAGCACTGAGTGCTGGTACTGTTCTACGGGAGAGGAAGCGCAAAGTCGAATTATTGAAACCGCTACGAATAGCACAGTAGATGACCTTTTAGACAAGCCATTCGATGAGCTAACTGCGGATGAATGGGAGCGATTGAAGGAATATGAGCCACAAGAGCCAAGTGACGAATATGAACCCTTTTCTTCAATGCGCTGCTTTTAAATCAATCCTACGATGGCACAGATACTTGAGTAGCGCAATGTCATGACTTATAACCAAAATACCTATTCCAACCTGGCAGGCATAGTCAATGACTGTACGCCAGATGAGTGCTTGAGTGTTGGTATCCAACATAGCAGTCATCTCGTCAGCAATTAAGTAGCGGGTAGCTCTATTGAGTGAGCGTGCGACTGCGATACGTTGCAACTCTCCCCCACTCAGTTCATGGGGAAAGCGACTCAGCCAACTAGAGTGAATTCCCAAAGCTTGCAGGAGTTCCCTAGATGTTCCTTTTCCCTCTGCTAGGATTTGGCTAATCAGCCAGCGGGGGTTCATTGCTAGTTCTGGGTGCTGAAAGATGAGCTGTACGGGGCAATAGCCTTGTTTTGGCAGAGGCTCACCGTCGATTGTGACTCTACCCTCCGTTGGTTGAAGATACCCGGCTAGTAGCTTACCTATAGTCGTTTTGCCCTGACCGCTTGGACCTTGCAAGCCCACAATTTCACTCTTGTCGATTTCAATACTGAAACCACGCAAAATCCAAGGTTGATTCACTCGGTAGCGAAAAGACAACTGTTCACCCTTCAGCATGAATACACCTCACAGGAGCGCCTCGCACGATCTGAAACTGGGGTCGGGCTTTTTGGCAAGCGTCAGTCACTAAGGGACAGCGGTCAGCAAACAGACAACCATCAGGAAGCGCCTCTGGACTGGGTTGGGTGCCTTTAACCGGGATAAAGCCATTTTGGGGCAGCGATCGCCACAGCGCTTGTGTGTAGGGATGACGCAGATTACCATCAATAAAATCCTCTGCCGCCGCTACTTCTAATGTCGTACCTGCATAGAACACAGCCACTTTGTCTGCAACTCGCACAGCCGCTTCCAGGTCATGGGTGATAAGAATCACCGCTTTGCCCTCATTTGCCAGTTCGCGTAGGTGGTTAAGTGTCTCAACAACTACATCTATATGTAAACCAGGAGTGGGTTCATCAGCAATCAACAGTTCAGCGCGTCCGACGGCTGCTGTAGCAACTAGTACTCGTCGAGCCATGCCACCTGAAAGTTGAAAGGGGTAAAGCTGTTTAACTGGCAGGGGAAGAGCGTAGCGTTCAAAGGTTTGATTCACAACTCCTCTTGCTTGCGTAGCAGACAATCCACTCAAACGAGCTGCCCGATGTACTTGCGAACCCACTCTCATTAGGGGATCAAGATAACTAACTGACTGGGGAATCAAGGCAATTTCCTTGCCCCGCAACTTGCTCTGACGCTCTGAGGTCAGGAGTTCTCCTTTAAAATTTATCTTGCCTGTAACCAAGGCATTATAAGGCAAAATGCCCAAAATTGCGTGAGCTAGCAGACTTTTACCAGAGCCACTAGAGCCAACCACTGCCACCACTTCACCCGCACCAACCTCTAAATCCAAATCCGTAATGACGGTCAGCCGTTTTTGGGTCAGACCCACATCGTACATGGTGAAAGTGACACTGAGGTTTTGAACTGATAGCATAGTATAATGTTACCCTTGGCTTGTTTTTGGGTCGAGCAAAGCAAGCAGGCTCTGACCCAAGATGTCGAAGGTTTTCACCGCTAGAAGCAACGCTACTCCTGGCATTACCGCCAGCCACCAGTAGCCACTGGATAGGTATCGCATTGACTCCGACAGGATAATCCCGATTGCCGGAATCTCTGGCGGTAGACCCAAACCCAAAAAGGTAAGCCCTGCCTCGTGCAAAATTGCGTGGGGAAACAACAAAATCAACCCAACGAGGAACTGGGGCAATAGGTGGGGCAGTATGTGATTGCGGGCAATCCACAGGGGCGAGTGTCCTAGTTTAGAAGAGAGTTGCACGTAATCAGAACTTTTGACCTGAAGCACTTCAGCCCGCAGCAGACGAGCCAAGTTCATCCAATGGGTGATAGTGATGGCGATGATTAACCCCTTGACTCCGCCCCCAACAGCAAAGGCAATTAGGATAACTAATACTAGGTGAGGCAGGCTGAAGAATACATCGATGATCCAGATGATAAAGGCATCAACTTTACCACCAAGTGTAGCTGAGAGCGTTCCCAGTACCAAGGCTATGACGGCGCTAAAGCTAGCGGTTAGCAGCCCCACCCATAGGCTCAAGCTCAAACCGTGGAGGGTACGGGTGAACATATCTCGTCCCAACCAGTCAGTGCCAAACGGGTGAGCAAGCGTTGGAGGTTGGTTGCGTTCTTGTAAGGCAATCTCCAAACCAGCTTTACCAATCAGTTGGGTGCCAAGCAGCAGGATGCTCAAAACGATCGCGCACAGAGCAATGAGCACCAATGTCCGACTACGACGATTACTGAAGATCAGTGATAGTTTGCGTCCTAAAGTTTGAGGGGTTGAAATCGCAGTGGGAAGTTTCATCCTCTGGTACCTGCTATGCGGATGCGGGGATCAATCACTTGGTAGCTGAGGTCTGCCAAGGTGTTGCCGATAAACACAAAGATGGCGCTGAACAAAACAATACCCACCAGTAGCGGGACATCATTGCGCAAACCTGCTTGTAAGGTTGCACTACCTAACCCAGGATAGCCAAAGACCTTCTCAATTAAGACAGTACCACCAAACAGTTCGCTAAGAGATGCAAATTGCAAAGTCAGGGCTGGTAAAGCGATATTGCGTAAACCGTGGTGTAAAATGACTCCAGTCGTTGTTTCTCCCTGAGCGTAAGCAAACAGGGCATAGTTACTATTAAGGACTTGGATCAGTTTTTCGCGGGTTTGCAAAGCAATATTTGCAACCCCAATAACGCTGAGAGCGAGAGCAGGTAGTAACAAATGGTATAGACGTTGCCAAAAAGTGACATCTTTAAGCAACACTCCTGGTGGAGTCGCACAACACATAGGAGTGACTTTTAAAGTGACGGAGAAGGTAATAAGCAGCAGCAGTGCAATCCAAAAGGTGGGAGCAGAGGACAAAGTGTAAGCATACAGCCGAATTGCTTGATCCAGCAGTGAAGCTTCTTTCGCTCCTGCTAAGACACCTAAAGCGACTCCTAAAATGCCTGAACCCAACCACGCCAATGCCATTAACCAAAGTGAGGCTTGAAAGCGCTCAGCAATGACATCAGAAACTGGCTGATTGTAGGTCATGGAAGTTCCAAGGTTGCCTTGAAGCAGTTGCCCCAGCCAGAGAATGAATCGCATAATCCAAGGTTTGTCAAGCCCCCAACGCTGGATAATCAATTCTCTTTGCTCTGAACCGAGGCGAATTACATCAGAACCAACGTAAGCATTGACAGTGTCAACCGGAGATAAACTAACTAGCACGAAGGTAAGGACAGCGACGCTTAGCAGGAGCAACAACAAATGCAAGAGTTTTTGCAGAATAAATCGAATCAGGAAGTGCATGATGAAATCCATTTCCAGTTAGGCAAGTTATGTAGAAGCGTTAGCGTGTAGTGGCGGGATTGTTCGGTAGCTTTACTAACGTCGAGACAGGTGCTGACAAGGTAAGTTTTATCGATATTGACTAGCCAGGCTGAGGCTGCATCGCCTTTTGTGGTGACTCCGGTTTGACCATTCCATTGCACCTGCTTCCAAAATTGGATTGCTTCTGTCTCTGTAGCGGATGCTGCTGCTCGGTCAAGCGCTCTATCAACCACTGGGTTGCTATAGTAACCGGGATTTTGGTATTTTCCTTGTGCCAAAGAGCTTTTGAAGAGAAAGGATAACTGCTGCGTGTCGTGGGTTTCCAGCGCGTAGAGGACAACATTGCTTTGCATCCGGCGTTCAATCTCAGTCCAGCTCCGACCCTCAACATTTACCTTAATCCCGACAGGTTTGAGCATTTGGGCAACTGCTAAAGCCAGTCCCTGCCGGAAAGCGTCTTGGGCATTGTAAAGGAGAGTGAATTCTGCCTTGATCCCCTGTTTTTCTAAAATGCCGTCACCATTCGTATCCCGCCAACCATCCTCACTTAGGATTTGCTTGGCTTTGTTGATATCCCCATCTTGAATGTCTGCTTTTGGCTCGTCCCAGGGAAGACCAGTAGCAGGACTCATCGCTGGGGAACCGTAACCATTAAACAAGGTTTGAACCAAAGTTTGGCGGTCAATCGCATAATTGACTGCCTGACGAATCGCTCGGTTTGAAGTGACATCGTTGCCAATTGGGTAGCCATCAGGTGTCTTCCTTCCTGTACGGGGAGGATAGGGAAACATAAGCCCAGCGTGACCGAGACTTTTAATGACATAAGTCTTCATGCCTTCCACTGGCTGTGAGGCTAGGTGGTTGGGAACTGCAGCCACCTGAACTTGACCGGCTCTGGCAGCGGCAAAAGCAGCATCTCCCTGAGTGAAGAGAAGGATGACACGCTTAATAGCTGGTTTCTGCCCGTAGTAGTCAGGATTGGCTTCGATGATGACCTGCTCCCCCTGGTTCCATTGCACCAGTTTGTAAGGACCGGAACCGATTGGGTTGCGGGCGTAGTCTTTGTTATGGGCATGCTTGGGTACAATACCCAAACTGGCAAGTTGATTGACAAAGGTAATATCAGGTCGTTTGAGGTGTAGTTCGACCTGATACTTACCTGTAGCAACAGCGCGATCCAAAATCTCCATATCCAGTCGCCCCAAACTGTCTTTCGTTGTATTGAAGGTGTAAGCGACATCTTCTGCCAAGAGGGGCTGACCATCAGTGAACCGAACATCTTGGCGGATTTTCACTGTCCAGACCTTGCGATCGCTGCTGACGGTGTAGCTTTGGGCTAGATCGTTGACCAGTTCTAAATTTTCGTCGCGGCTTAATAGTGTACTTTGAAACAGAGGAGGACCAGCGTAATGCCAACCCATTGTTGGGTCGAACCCTTTCTCATATATATGATATTCATCCCACCCCAAGTCCACCATAATCTGCTCCTTAGAACCAGAGGTGGTGCTAAGCAGTGAGCGATTCTGGGAAACCCGACTACAAGCAGCCGCTCCTACTAACAGCAGCACCACTAGCAAGCGAAGGAAATCAGATGTGCGCTGATAAGTTTTACCAAGTAGGCATTGCCTACTACTAAGACAATTTTTGTACATTGCCCACTAAGCGTGTTACTAAATTCGATACTGTCTTCCGATTCATAGGACACACTCGAATCAGAAATTGATAGACACCGTTCCCAACACTGTCAAAGGTGCTCCAGGAATTAATGTAAAGCCGTTATCAACGTCGTAATATCTTGTGCTAAAGAGATTTTTTAAATTTAGCCCGAATCTAAAGTTATCTTGACGGTAAAACAGAGCTGCATCTGCTTTAAGGTAAGAGGGAATTTTGAAGGTATTGGGTAGTATGACCTCAGCATCTTGTGCATATGTCAGCCCCAAGCCAAATCCCAACCCCTGCAAACTTCCACTTTGCAGTTCGTAGGTCGTCCAGAAACTGGCACTATGATATGGAACACCAGGCAGGCGATCGCCAACTATATCTGGATTAGTATCCTTTGTAACTTCTGCATCCGTGTAAGCATAGCTAGCGATGATATTCCATCCTGGCAAAATTTCTCCGGCAATATCCAATTCAACCCCACGACTGCGTTGTTCGCCCGTTGCAACACTATACAAGTCTCGAGATTCCGGGTCAGGATCAGCTGTTGGCACATTCTGTCTGGTAATCTGGTAAAATGCCAAGGTTGCTGAAACTCGGTTCTCGAAGAAATCTTGTTTAAGTCCAAACTCAAACTGGTCTCCGCTCTGCGGTTCTAATAATTCTCCCGTCTGGGTGATGTAACCAGTGTTGGGACTGAAGGCTTGTGCATAGTTGAAATAGACAGAAGTAGAATCTGTTGGCTGGTAGACAATGCCCACGCGGGGAGAGAATTGTGTATCCGATCGGTCTATCAAGTCATTTGTTAGTGTATTTTCATTGAAGGAATAGACAGAGTCAAAGCGAATGCCACCTAGCACCTTGAGATTTGAGGCAAGCTCAACCAAGTCTTGTATGTAAATTCCGAGACTATCGTTGCCAAATTCCGCAGAGTCCAACACAGTGTAAGTTCCCGGTCGGGCACCGTAAACAGGATTAAAGATATCGATGGAACCCAGAGGCGCGGTACTGCGAGTATAGGGATAGACAAATCGACTTAATTCCACACCAAACAGAAGATTGTGTCGCACGGAGCCTGTATTGAACTTGCCAATGATTTCGTTTTGCAGCGTGTAGAGTTGATTGTTCTGCGGTCCCTTAACAGATTCACGGTTGAGCGTTCGCCGATCCGGTTCTAGCGCAGTGCTAGCTAATCGTTCAGATCCAATATTGAGATCGGCAACGAGTACACTAAACCCCTGCCGAAATCTCCAATTATCACTAAAGCGATGTTCAAAGTCGTAATATCCCCAGTGGGTTGTTCCCGTAGTAGGCCCTAAATCTGGTTCGCTAAGATACCTGCTGATAGGTACTCGCAAAAACTCTCGCTCTGGTGGAAAGTTAGCACCAAAAATGTTATTAGAAATTTTGAAATATTCGTACTCTACTGTTAACGTTGTTCGCGGACTCATTCGCCAGGTAAAAGCTGGTGCAATGAAATAGTCTTCGTTAAAGACAAAATCGCGAAAGCTGTTTGCAGATTCGTAGGAAGCATTCAAACGGTAGGTGAGAGAACCATTTGCGGTGAGAGGACCTCCTATATCGAATGTTGGACGAAAAAAATCATAATTCCCAACTGTGAAATTCGCTTGGTAGAACGGTTGATCTAAGGGCTTCTTTGTGATTGTGTTTACAACACCACCAAAGGCGAAATTGCCCCCATAAAGTGTCGAAGCTGGTCCTTTGAGGACTTCCACCCGTTCGACATTCGCAAAACCGTGGGGATTGATAAAAGCCGAGTCTGGAAAACCATTACGGAGTTGTTGGTAACTTTCCCCGAAGCCTCGCACCCGGTATCCGGGCGCAAACGGAAAGCCAGGGAACCGAGTTACACCGCTGATATTTTCAGTGAACTCTTCCAGACGAGTCAGCCCGCGATCGCGAATCACGGCTTGCGGTACTACCTGTACTGATAGGGGCAAGTCGCGTTGCGGGACAGGTAGCTTGGTTCCGGTTGTTGACTCTTGAACCCGATATCCTTCCTCTTGCTCACCCGTCACTACTAGCTCAATGGGTTCTTCACCAGAAGCCGATGGTTTTGCAGGCTGTGTTTCACTACTAGGTTTAGGTAAGCTTTCCTCGTCTGTGGGCGGGGGTGCCGTAGGCAAAGAAGGGCTAGGTGTGGGCTTCACAGCTGAGGATACAGCCGGTGTCACCGCGAAAATGAGACCTTCATCGCTGTCAAACACCTCGACTTTTGGTAATTCCTGTTCACCTGTCACTGTCACTTGGACAGTATTAGGATTCTGATTTGTGACTTGTAACAGCGTAATTCCCGCAATAGGTTTTTCAGAACGCAAAGAATGACCACTAGCCAGTTGTAATTGAGCATTGGTGATCACAGCAGTCAGGGTATTACCTTCACTTTTGAGTGAAGTTTGCAGCTTGTCAGATGTAGCAGATGTTTTTAAGATGATTTCCAAGCCACTTTGTGTTTGATTCAGCCTGACCCCTGTTACTTGAATAATCTGACTCGATTGCTCTTGCTGCGCCAGCCACTCCTTAACGTTGGTGTAAGGACGCTGGATGTCCTTAAGTTGGGGAATCTTTGTAATAGGGACTATTTTTGCTGTATGACTTGTTTTCGTGGTGTTAGCTCCTGCCAAAGCTTGCTGATTGACAATCACTGCTATGACCACAGCTATTCCTAAATTCCTCAGTAGATGCAGTTGATTCATAAATCCCTCACACCAAAGTAGTTTGAACAGCAACGAACTCCCAGCTACCAAAAGGATTTGGCAAGCGTCAGCAGCTAGAATGCTTTTTTTTGTTACTAAGTAAATATCACACTTTTTGATAACAATAATACTTTTTAATAAAAGATAGAGAATTTGAAAACTAACTTTAGCCAAGTAGAACTTCGGGACTAAATCCGAAGCAGAATTATTGAGTTTTTATAAAATGACTCTTTAGTAAATTATTTGTATTTGCAGCAACCGTGTCAAACGACAAGTTGTCAAACTTGAATGGGAGCGAGCAAAAAATATTTTTTTATTACTATGCCCTATAGGGGCATAGTAATGTACAGAAAACTTTGCTATAGAGCGCTGACGATGCGCTAAGTTAGAACGAAAAAACTACAGATAATACCATTTCATCTTTGCTCAATGCAATTCTTTTTATAAGGCAATACAACAAGCTTTACAGTATCCCAGTTACAATCCAAGTATTGCCCTGCTAACTTTGAAAATCATTATCAATAAGTTAAGAATTGATAGTAAATATTAATGAAGAAATTAATGAGAAAAAACCGAATTGAGCCTGAAAAGCTTTCGTGAAAAAGGAATAGAGACTATTAAGAAAGATGTCGAAAAGGGATGCTGCGGTTTTAAAGTAAAAAATTCTACAAATTATTGTTTGGTTTAGGACTTGTAAATTGTAAGACAGGTGATATGGTGATATTATGACTTTGGCTAACAGCAAGCTAAACCTCAGAGTGAGGAAATAAGTATGCCGATTCAAATTAGAGATGAAGCAATTTACAACTTGCTGCAAAAAATCTATCGAAGCGATCGCACTTAAAAAGACGTCGCCGTTCGAGCGATCGCCCAACCAAGTTTTTGGATTTGCTAAGTTTTTTGAGCTAAAAAACTGTAAAGCATTATATCAATACCAACTTTTCAGGTAATGCTTGCGCTAACTAACAGGGAGGCGTTCTCAACAGCATAAGTCTAAAAAACTTCGACTTTAGAGTAATCAATACCTACGGCGCAAATAGGAGCAATTGCCTCACTGGATTACTCTTTCAAAATCCGAATTTACAGAACACAAAGCTTATATACTCTGATTAAATAAAAATTAATTTACCGCAAAGCTTTTCTCATGATTGAACTAGAAGAGCGCCAGATTCTGCTGGAGTCTTATCTGCAAGCGCAGGTGGCTAAAATGCTGAAAATTGCTTTATCTCAAGTGGATCTTCAGCAACCTTTGAACAGTTTGGGACTCGACTCCTTGAGCCGAGTCGAGCTAAAAAACTGCATTGAGACTGACCTTGGAGTCATTGTATCTCTCGCTGACTTTCCACCAGATTCTAACCTTGCCCAGCTAGCAATGCACGTACTCAAACAGCAGAATGAAACTCAGGTTAATTACCCAGAAAATTCGTGTATTCATCAGCTATTTGAGGCTCAGGTAGAGCGGACACCGGAAGCTGTTGCGGTTATCTTTGAAGACGTAGAGACAAGGGTTATCAGGTCTCTATCCTATCGAGAGTTGAATCAATGCGCTAATCAACTAGCACATTACTTGCAAAGGCAGGGAGTAGGGTCAGAAACACTGGTTGGCATCTGCGTAGAGCGCTCTCTAGAGATGATTGTAGGACTGCTGGGTATTCTCAAAGCGGGTGGAGCTTACGTACCTCTAGATCCAACATATCCAAAAGAGCGCTTAGCTTTTATGTTGGAAGATGCCTGTGTACCGATACTGCTGACTCAGGCGCAGCTAGTTGCAGAACTCCCTGCACATAAAGCTAAGGTAGTGTGTCTGGACTCAGACTGCGGCGTTATGGTACACGAGAGCAACGAAAACCCTCTCAGTACAGTAAGTTCAGAAAACTTAGCTTACACGATCTATACTTCAGGCTCCACGGGTAGACCCAAGGGAGTTATGGTAACGCATAACAACTTAGTTTATTCGACTGTTGCTCGTACTTTCTATTACCAAGAACCCGTTAAAAATTTCCTGTTGGTTTCATCCTTTGCCTTTGATAGTTCAGTTGCAGTCATCTTCTGGACGCTCTGCTTTGGAGGAACTCTTGTACTCCCTAAAGAGGGTTTGCACAAAGACATCTTGCAGTTAACAAAGTTAATATCTCAATATCAAATAACCCATTGGTTAAGCGTTCCTTCTCTCTACAAAGCCTTACTAACTCATGGGTCGTTACAGCAGCTTGTTTCCCTGCGTACCGTTATTGTAGCGGGAGAGCTTTGTTCGAGAGAGTTAGTCGATCGCCATTATCAAATACTTCCGCAAACAACTTTATTTAACGAATATGGACCGACAGAGGCAACTGTTTGGAGTAGCGTATATCGTTGTCAAAGCGATGAGTTGAAGAGTTCAATTCCTATCGGTCGCGCAATTGCCAATACTCAAATTTATCTACTAGATGAGCAGTTAAATCCTGTACCTGTTGGAGTACCGGGTGAATTATACATAGGCGGAGCAGGCGTGGCTAGAGGCTACCTTAACAGACCAGAATTAACTGCTGAAAAGTTCATATCAAACCCTTTGTCTGAGATGAGGAAATGGAGAGAACTACCAATACCCCAATCACCAATCACCAATCACCATTACCCAGTCCCCAGACTTTATAAAACTGGAGATTTGGCGCAGTATCTTCCAGAGGGAAACATTGAGTTTTTAGGTCGCATTGACCAACAGGTAAAGATACGCGGTTTTCGTATCGAAGTAGGGGAAATTGAAGCTATTCTTGCAAAACATCCCTACGTGCAAGAAGTGGTAGTTTTGGCTCAAAAGGATGTCTCTGGTGAACAACGCTTGGTGGCATATTTGGTGTCATCAGAGCTTAGTATCAGTGAATTGCGTCACTTTTTGAGCGAAAAGCTACCGGACTACATGGTGCCTTCAGCTTTTGTATTCCTTGAGGCACTGCCTTTAACTCCCAACGGCAAGGTGGATCGCCTTGCATTGCCTGTTCCCGATTTTACGCGATCGCATTTGGCGAAAGCTTTCGTAGCACCTCGCTCTGAGTCAGAGAAAGTGTTAGCCGAAATTTGGGCACAAGTTCTTGGCATTGAACGGGTTGGCATTCACGATAATTTCTTTGAGTTAGGAGGACACTCGCTACTAGCAACGGAACTGCTGCTCCAAGTACATGATACTTTCGGTGTGGAACTAACTTTGCAACGCCTGTTGGAATTATCCACCGTTGATAGTTTGGCAGCTTGGATTGAACAAAATGCAGTTAAGCAGAAAATTGTCAGTACAAATGTCAGTACAATATTTGCGATCGCTTCTAATGAAAACCAGCGGTATCAACCTTTCCCACTCACTGATGTTCAACAAGCTTACTGGCTCGGTCGCAGTAAGATGTTTGAACTGGGTAACGTGGCAGCTCACTTTTATTTAGAGACGGAAAGCGTTGATTTAGACTTGGAACGGTACAACAAAGCTTGGCAGCGATTAATCGAACGTCATGAAATGCTGCGAGCGATCATCCTACCTTCTGGAGAACAGCAAATTCTGGACTCTGTACCACCTTATGAAATTCAAGTCTTGGATCTGCGTGGAGAAATTCCAGAGGTAGTCGCTTCTCAATTAGAGACTATTCGCCAAGAGATGTCGCATCAACTGTTGCCTACTGACACTTGGCCCTTGTTTGACATTCGCGCTTCTGTTTTGGACGACAGACGCATTCGACTGCACATCAGCTTTGATTTGTTAATTGGTGACTACTGGAGTTTTCAGATTCTTGGCAAGGAACTTTTTGAACTTTATCAAAATCTCGATACTTCCTTGCCTCCACTATCTGTGTCATTCCGAGATTACGTTAATACTTGTGTGGTGCTGCAAAATTCTTTGCAGTATCAACGTTCAAAAGAGTATTGGCTCAACAGATTACCATCTTTACCACCCGCACCCGAATTACCCCTACAGAAACATCCCAGTGCGATTGCTCCTCAGCGGGAGAAAAGCGCCATTACTCATCCCCGGTTTGTGCGCCAGAGTGCAAAGCTAGAACCCCTCTTTTGGCAACAACTGAAAACACGCGCTTCTCAAATAGGCTTAACTCCTTCAGGAGTGCTTTTAGCAGCCTTTGCTGAAGTTCTAACTATTTGGAGTAAAAATCCTCGATTTACAATTAATCTCACTTTATTTAATCGTCTACCGCTGCATCCCCAAATCAACGAAATTGTTGGCGACTTCACCACATTAAGCTTACTGACTGTAGACAACTCTAATCCTAATTCGTTTGAAATTCGCGCCCAACGAATACAACAGCAACTTTGGTCAGATTTAGACCATCGCTACTTTGATGGAGTTCAAGTATTGCGGGAATTAACACGCACCCAAAGATGGGAATCAAAAGCGTTAATGCCAGTTGTATTTACCAGTACACTGTCTTTACCAACAGCCAGTACAGATGTCGATCCATTGGCAAGATTTGGAGAAGTTGTTCACAGCATCACCCAGACGCCTCAAGTGTGGCTAGACCATCAAGTTTATGAGGAAGCTGGAACTTTGATGTTTAATTGGGATGCTGTTGAAGAACTCTTCCCCCCAGGTCTTCTCGACGATATGTTTGCGGCTTATTGTAATCTTTTGCAGCGTTTAGCAACTAACAAGTCAGCGTGGGTAGAAACCAGAAGGCAACTGTTACCAAATGCCCAAATTGAGCTTTTTGAAGCTATTAACACTACAACAGCACCACTGTCAACTCAACTGCTACACACTTTATTTGAGGCACAGGTAAAACAGCGTCCGCATCATTTGGCTATTGTCGCACCCGAGGGCAGTTTCACCTATCAAGAGTTATTTGAATACTCGAATGCGCTAGGTTATCGTTTACGACAATTAGGCACACAACCCAATACTTTGGTAGCCATTGTCATGGAAAAAGGATGGGAGCAAGTGGTAGCTGTTTTAAGCATTTTAGCCTCTGGTGCTGCCTACGTACCCATCGACCCAGCATTACCGAATGAGCGGCTTACGCATTTACTACAACAAGCAGAAGTCAGCTTAGTTTTAACCCAATTAAAACTGAATCAAACCTTAGAGTTACCTTCTTTTGTAAAGCGAATTTGTGTAGACATCGAAGAACCACTATCTGAAAAACACCAGCCTTTGCATCCGGTACAGCAACCCGAAGATTTAGCCTATGTTATCTACACTTCTGGTTCTACCGGGATGCCTAAAGGGGTGATGATAGACCATCGCGGTGCAGTTAATACCATCTTGGATATGAATCAGCGTTTTGGTGTTAACCCGTGCGATCGCGTCTTGGCGCTTTCTTCTCTGTGCTTTGACCTGTCAGTTTACGACATTTTCGGCACTTTAGCTGCTGGGGCAACAATTGTCATTCCAAAAACAGAGGCTTCTAAAGATCCCTCAATCTGGTGGAATTTGATTGAAAAACAGCGGGTGACAATTTGGAATTCAGTACCCGCCTTAATGCAGATGTTGGTGGAATATGCTTCAGGACGTATCTCAGTTTTGGATTGTTTGCGCTTAGTTCTGTTAAGTGGAGATTGGGTACCATTGACTTTACCCGATCAAATTAAAACCGTAGCTAAAAACGTCCAAGTTATCAGTTTAGGAGGCGCTACCGAAGCATCAATTTGGTCGATTCTCTACCCCATAGAAAGTGTAGACCCGTCTTGGAAAAGTATTCCCTACGGGCGTCCGATGCTTAACCAACAATTCTATGTACTTAACGAATCTTTGGAACCGTGTCCTGTATGGGTGCCGGGACAGTTATACATTGGTGGAATTGGTTTAGCTAAAGGTTATTGGCGGGATGAAGAAAAGACTGCTGCTAGCTTCATCACTCATCCGGTAACTAAAGCAAAACTTTACCGCACTGGCGACCTCGGTTACTACTTACCAGATGGCAACATTTCGTTCATTGGGCGAGAAGATTACCAGGTCAAAATTGGTGGATATCGCATCGAATTAAAAGAAATTGAAGCTGCTTTAATGGAACATCCGGCAGTACATCAAGCTGTCGTCGCGGCAGTTGGTGAACAGCAAAACAATAAGCAGCTAGTAGCTTATGTACTTCCAGAACGAGAACAAGGATTCACCCTTTTTGAAGTGGAAGGTACAAATTTTTCAGAGATTCAACAAGTTTGGAAATCTCTGGTGAATTCAGCTTCTCAACAAGCTGAAAAAGAACCAGAAGGAGTCAATATTCAAACTCTATCAGCTTTCTTGCAAGCTATAGAGCATTTGAGTACTACCTATATACGTTCTACCTTAACCAGTTTGGGTGTTTATATCCACCCCCAAGAAAAGCATTCTCTAGATAGTTTAATGAATCGATGTCAGATTCAGCCTTACTATCGAAAACTATTAGGGCAGTGGTTAAGCGTCCTGGAAAAAGAAAAGCTATTGCAGCGAGAAGGACAAGATACTTTTGTCAACCATATTCCCTTACAAACCGATTCTCTAAATACTATTTGGAACGAGGTTAAGCAATATGCCAACTCGATTCCTCAAGGGCAGAATTTTCTGAATTATATTGAGCGTCATCTCAATAATCATTCGGCACTGCTAAAAGGACAAATAGACCCGCTGGATTTATTATTTCCTGACGGTTCTTTAGACACGGTAGAAAGTCTATATCAATCCTTTCCTACTGCTGCCTATTTCAACAGTCTTGCTAGGGAAGTCGTGAGGTCTTTGGTAAAAACATTGCCTCCGGGAAAACCACTCAGAATTCTGGAAATTGGGGCAGGCATAGGTGGCACAACTGCATCGCTGCTGCCAGTGTTGCCACGCGAGCGCACACTTTACACTTACACTGATGTTTCTGCATTTTTCAGTAATTTGGCTAAGAAAAAATTCAGAGAATATTCCTTTGTTGAATACAAGCGACTGGATATCGACCAAAACCCGCAGGAGCAAGGCTATCAATTGCAAAGTTTTGATTTGATTGTAGCCGCCAATGTTTTGCACGTCGCCCGCAACTTAGGAACAACTTTGTCCTATATCCGCTCTCTTTTAGCTCCCCAAGGTTTACTTTTATTAGTTGAGTTAACAGAGTATAGCCGTTCAGCCATGACGACTATGGGATTTGTCAAAGGCTTCAGCAATTATGAAGATGAAAGAACGCAAGAAAACTTACCTACTTTATCAGTAAAGCAATGGCAAAGCATTTTACAATTGAATGCGTTTGAAGACTTTGTTGCCTTCCCACAATCCGGTTCCCTTAATGATTTGTTTGGGCAACATTTAATAATTGCTCGACAACCTTTTTCTGAAAAGCGCTTGAAGCAAGATGAATTGCGGAATTTTCTTCAGAAAAAGCTACCTGAGTATATGGTTCCTTCTGCCTATATATCCCTTAATACTTTGCCGCTAAATTCTAACGGAAAGGTAGATAGGCAAGCTCTTACCAAACTGAGTCCAATCAAACTAAATCCAAACAAAGCTTTTGTAGCTCCTCGAAATACACTAGAGCAAATAATTGCTGGCATTTGGACTCAAATACTTAACTTACAAAGTGCTGTGGATATTCACCATAACTTCTTCGAGTTGGGCGGAAATTCTTTAAAGGCAATTCAAATTTATAACAAGCTGCAAGAAAAACTGGAAACGGAATTTCCAGTAGTCACAATGTTTGAACATCCAACAGTTAGCGCTTTAGCACAAGCTTTAAGTCGAAAAGAAACGAGAAATACTGTTTTCAAAGAAGGTTACGACCGAGGGCAGAAGCGAAAAGAAGCGGCTTTACAAAAACAACGAAGTAGCAAGAATAAGTTGAGTAGCATTTAGCTCCTGAAAAAGAATACAACAATCCTAACTACTCCCTTCCCATTATAAGATTACCTATCTTTTTCTTTCTTGGCGCTCTTGGCGTCTTGGCGGTTAATTCATTTCAAACCCTTCATAAATCAAATCGAACCACCGTATTCCTTCGCTCAAATCGTATAGATTTTTCAAGAAATCGGAGAAAAGCCGTGATAAATCAAGAAGAAATAGATTTGACCGGAATAGCCATTATTGGCATGGCAGGTCGTTTTCCCAAAGCCAAAAATATTGAAACATTTTGGCATAACCTAAAAAACGGCATACAATCAATTTCAGTCTTTTCTTCTGAGGAGATGGAGGAAAATATAGACCCCGCCATTGTAAAAAATCCTCAGTTTGTCAAAGCAGGATACATCTTAGAAGATGTAGATCTATTCGATGCTCAATTCTTTAGGATAACTCCCAAAGAAGCTGAAATTATAGATCCCCAACAGCGGATCTTTTTGGAGTGCGCTTGGGAGGCTTTGGAAAATGCTGGCTATACTCCTGAAAATTATCAAGGGGCAATTGGTGTTTACGCTGGTTCAGGGATTAACACTTATTCATTACTCAACTTGGCATCACAATGGAAACTGGGAAAGCCTTCAGAATTTGTTGAAGTTTTGATTGGTAACGATAAAGATTATCTAGCTACCCGCGTTTCTTACAAATTAAACCTTAACGGTCCTAGTATTTGCGTTCAAACTGCCTGTTCTACTTCATTAGTTGCTGTAAACTTGGCTTGTCAAAGCTTACTCGATTATCAATGCGATATGGCTTTGGCTGGTGGAGTTTCAATTAAAGTTCCGCAAAAACTCGGTTATCTTTATCAAGAAGGAGGAGCTGTTTCCCCAGACGGACATTGCCGCGCATTTGATGCTCAAGCACAAGGAACTGTTGGCGGTAATGGATTAGGAATTGTTGTTTTGAAGCGATTGCAAGATGCTCTTGCAGATGGCGATCGCATTCATGCGGTCATCAAAGGTTCTGCCATCAATAATGACGGATCTGCCAAAGTTGGTTACACAGCACCCAGCGTTGACGGACAGGCAAAAGCGATCGCAGAAGCTTTGTCTGTGGCAGGAGTGGAACCCGAAACTATTAGCTATATCGAAGCTCACGGAACCGGAACTCCCTTAGGCGATCCAATTGAAATTGCTGCTCTTTCCAAAATTTTTCCCACCAATCCTAATAAAAAACCCTACTGTGCTATCGGTTCTGTCAAAACTAATATCGGGCATTTAGATGCAGCTGCTGGTATCGCTGGTTTAATTAAAACTGTTTTATCTCTCAAACATAAATTACTACCGCCCACCCTGCATTTTGAGAAGCCAAATCCTCAAATAGATTTCGCTAACAGCCCATTTTACGTCAACACTTCTTTATCTGAATGGAAAGCAAACGGCACTCCCCGTCGTGCAGGTATTAGTTCCTTTGGCTTCGGGGGAACTAACACTCATATAGTTTTGGAGGAAGCGCCTCTTGAACATAATTCTAGCGGTGCAGAGGTGCAGGGCAGAAAGTATCAATTATTGTTACTTTCTGCCAAAACTCCAACAGCTTTGGATACTGCTACTGCAAATTTAGCTGCACACTTTAAACAGCATCCTGATATTAATCTTGCCGATGCAGCTTACACATTACAAGTGGGTCGCAGCGTTTTCAATTATCGCCGGATGTTGGTGTGCCAAAACGTTGAAGATGCCGTAAATGCACTCTCAAATTTGAATTTGCAGCAATCCTATCACTCGCAAAAGCCAAGCGAAAGACCAATTGTATTTATGTTTCCCGGTCAAGGAGCGCAATATGTAAATATGGCGCGGGAACTCTACGAAACTGAGCCAACTTTTCGAGAGGAAGTCGAGTGCTGCTGTCAACTGCTACAACCTCATCTAAATTTAGATTTGCGGCAAGTGCTGTATCCAGACGAGTCAAATATGGATAAGGCAACACAGCAACTAAAACAGACGGCGATTGCACAACCAGCATTATTTGTCATTGAATACGCTTTGGCTAAGTTGTGGATGTCGTGGGGAGTGCAACCTCAAGCTGCGATCGGTCACAGCATCGGAGAATATGTAGCTGCTTGCCTGGCTGGTGTATTTTGTTTAGAAGATGCCTTGGCGTTGGTGGCAGCTAGAGGAAAATTGATGCAGCAATTGCCTCCTGGCTCGATGCTTTCTGTTTCTTTATCAGCAGCAGAAGTACAACCTTTTTTAAAAGAAGGGCTTTCCTTGGCGGCAATTAACGCACCATCTCGATGTGTTGTTTCTGGTACAGTAGAAGCGATCGCCCAACTAGAGGATGAGTTGGCGGCGAAAAGTTTGGAACTAAGTCGCTTACATACCTCCCATGCTTTTCATTCTTCTGTGATGGATTCTATTTTAGATCCATTCACCGAACTGGTAAAAAAAGTTAAGCTGAACCCCCCTGAAATTCCCTTTTTGTCCAATCTTACTGGCACCTGGATATCAGCAGCAGAAGCAACAAGTCCCAGCTATTGGGCGAAACATTTGCGCCATACGGTACAGTTTTCTTCTGGAATACAGGAGTTGTTGAAATCAGAACGAATTTTATTAGAAGTTGGACCAGGTCGAACATTAAGCACTTTAGCAAAACAGCATCAAGGACAGATAACCGGACAAATTGTGCTTTCTTCGTTACGACATCCCAAAGAAGAACAGTCAGATGTAGCATTTTTATTAAATACTTTAGGCAGACTTTGGCTTGAGGGTACGCTAATAGATTTCTCGAAATTTTACGCATACGAAAAACGCCATCGCTTACCCTTACCAACTTATCCATTTGAACGTCAGCGTTATTGGATTGAACCGAAAAAGTTATCTAACGCTGAAACTAATAGCTCAGTATCATTAAGCAAAAAGCCTGACATTTCCGACTGGTTTTATATCCCATCGTGGAAACGTTCTATTGCACCTAACTTATTTCAACCAGGAGAATTAGAAAGCGTAAAACGTTGCTGGTTAATGTTTATGGATGAATGCGGTTTGGGAGAGCAAATTGCCAAACTTTTGGAACAAGAAAAGCAAACTGTTATCAAAGTGATGATTGGGGAGGAGTTTCGCAAAGTTGATGATGGTGTCTATACTATCAATCCGCGATCGCGCCAGGATTACGATCGCTTACTAAAAGAACTTTGCACATTAAGTAAAATTCCCCAAATAGTTGCACACCTGTGGAGTATTCAACCGCTTCAGCAGAAACAATCTGAAATTGAATTTTTTGAAAGCTCTCAGGAACTCGGTTTTTACAGTCTACTTTATCTTGTGCAAGCATTTAAAGATAGAAATCTTACCGATTCTTTGCAAATCAAAGTTGTGTCAGCGAATATGCAGGGAGTGACTGAAGAAGAGGTACTTTGTCCAGAAAAGGCGACTGTCTTAGGTGCGTGCAAGGTTATTCCTCAAGAATACAGCAATATAACTTGCCGCAGCATTGATATCGTACTTCCTGAAATCAAAACTTACCAGGACAATAAGCTAATAAATCAACTCATAGCCGAATTTACAGCAGCAGAGCAGTCTGACTTAGTTGTTGCTTACCGTGGAAATCATCGATGGGTGCAAACTTTTGAAGCAATACGACTGGATGATAAAGCTGGGAGCAAAATAAGGTTGCGCCAAGGTGGAGTCTATCTTATCACAGGTGGACTGGGAGGTCTTGGTTTGGTACTTGCCGAACATCTAGCAAAAACCGTGCAAGCCAAACTAATATTAGTTGGGCGATCGCCTTTTCCCAAAAAAGACGAGTGGGAAAAATGGCTGCAAACTCACGATTCTCAGGATGAAATCAGCCGCAAGATTCAGAAATTGCAAACACTTGAAAAACTGGGTGCCGAAGTTTTGGTCAAGAACGCAGATGTGGGCGATTGCAACCAAATGCAAGCAGTCATTACCCAGATATACGAACGATTTGGTCTTCTTCATGGAGTTATTCACGCCGCAGGAATTGTCAGAGAAAAGTCATTTCGCTCTATTCAAGAAACAGATAAAACTGAGTGCGAGCAGCAGTTTCAGGCTAAAGGACGCGGACTTATAGTATTAGAACAAGAATTGCAGGGAAGAAAACTTGATTTTTGTCTATTGGTATCTTCCCTATCATCTGTTTTAGGAGGATTAGGTTGTGTAGCCTACTCTGCCGCCAACATATTCGTGGATGCTTTTGCTTATAAGTGCAACCAAACCCACTCTTTTCCTTGGCTGAATGTAAATTGGGACAACTGGCAATTTAAAGAAGAAAAACCAACAACGACAGCTTTAGGAGCAAGTATGGCTGAATTAACCATGACACTTGGAGAAGGAGTAGAGGTTTTACAACGTATTTTAGCCATAAATGCGCCCACTCAAATTGTCATTTCCACAGGAGATTTAAAAGCTAGGATTGACCAATGGATTAACTTTAAACCTTTACAAAAAGTCAAAGATTCCCAAGAACTCAATTCATCGTCGAGCCATCCTAGACCGAGTTTATCAAATTCCTACGTTGCTCCGAGAAATGAGGTTGAAGAAACTGTTACTGAGATTTGGGAAAAATTGCTTGGTATCAAACAAATAGGCATATACGATAACTTTTTTGAACTAGGGGGAGACTCTTTGCTTGCCTTGCCGTTAGTTTCTAGGTTGCGTGACACCTTCCAGGTAGAACTACCTCTGCGTACTCTTTTTAAAGCAACCAATGTGGCAGATTTGTCGCACGCCATTATCACTAACGAACCAAAGCCAGGACAAATCGAAAAGATTGCTAAAGCTTTAAAAAGGCTCAAGAATATGTCTGCTCAAGACATCAGACAGACGCTTCAGGAGAAGAAAAGAGGAGCTAGAATTTCATGAATATCAAAAGCTTTGCAGACGGAACTGAACTTTCTACTGAAGAGCGCGATCTTCTGGCATATTTACTTGAAGAGGAAGGAATAGAACTTTCGCAAACGCAACCACTTCCTCCTATAGTGTCCGATCCAGAAAAACGGCACCAACCTTTTCCGCTGACTAATATTCAACAAGCTTACTGGATCGGTCGCAGTGAAGCGCTGGAATTGGGCAATGTAGCAGCTCATGCTTACTGGGAAATTGAAAGCATCAATTTAGATTTAGAAAGATATGAAAAAGCTTGGCAGCGGTTAATCGAACGTCACGAAATGCTGCGAGCGATTGTCTTACCTTCTGGAGAACAGCAAATTCTGGACTCTGTACCACCTTATCAAATTCAAGTCTTGGATCTGTGCAAAGAAAGTCCAGAGGTAGCAGCTTCCCAATTGGAAGCGACTCGCCAGGAAATGTCTCATCAAATACTGCCAACCGATCAATGGCCTTTATTTGACATTCGTGTTTCTATATTAAATGAACGGTGCATTCGGCAACATATCAGCTTCGACTTGTTAATTGGCGATGATTGGAGTCTGCAAGTTTTATTACAAGAACTTTGGGAACTCTACCAAGATGTCGATACTCCTCTAGGTGCGATCGCGGTATCGTTCCGAGATTATGTTCTCGCTTGTGTCGCGCTGCAAGGTTCTTGCGAGTATGAGCGATCGCGGGACTATTGGCTGAGGCGAATTCATACCCTACCACCCGCACCCGAATTACCTTTGGCAAAACATCCCAGCTTGCTACATTCCCCTCGGTTTGTGCGTCGGAGTGCAACGCTACAACCAGAAATCTGGCAACAACTGAAAACACGAGCAAATCAAGCAGGTTTAACGCCATCAGGAGTGCTATTAGCTGCTTTTGCCGAAGTTCTGAGTGTCTGGAGCAAATGTCCCCGATTTACCATCAACCTAACGCTATTTAATCGCCTACCCCTACATCCCCAAATCAACGAAATTGTTGGTGACTTCACCTCATTAAGCTTACTTGCCATAGACAACTCAACTTTAGATTCGTTTGAAACCCATGCTCGAAACATACAAGAGCAACTTTGGGAAGATTTAGATCATCGCTACTTTGACGGAGTGCAGGTGTTGCGAGAATTGGCTCGCATCCAAACTCAGGAGTCAAAAGCTCTGATGCCAGTCGTATTTACCAGCACCCTTACTTTAACAGAAGCCGGACAGAATACTGACCCATTCGCCCCATTTGGCTCGGTAGTTTACAGCATCACCCAGACACCTCAAGTTTTGCTAGATCATCAAGTTTATGAGGAAGAAGAAACTTTAGTTTTTAACTGGGATGCTGTCGAGGAACTTTTCCCCGGTGGGCTTCTTTCTGATATGTTTGAAGCTTATTGTGGTTTTCTGTTTCGTTTGGCTAATGATGAATCGGTTTGGTTGAAAACCAGACGGCAACTGTTACCAAATGCCCAAATTGAGCTTTTTGAAGCTATCAATAGCACCACGCTACCAGTACCAGATTTGCTGCTACACACTTTATTTGAGGCTCAGGTAAAACAGCATCCCCATCATGCCGCCATTATTGCACCAAAGCGCACCTTGACTTACCAAGAGTTGCATAGCCTTTCACAGGCATTGGGACACCGACTGCGGCACTTGGGTGCAAAGCCAAACACTCTGGTGGCTGTCGTTATGGAGAAAGGATGGGAGCAAGTCGTAGCTGTTTTGGGCATCTTAGCTGCTGGTGCTGCCTACGTACCCATCGACCCAGGATTGCCTAATCAGCGGCTTACGCATTTACTACAACAAGCACAAGTCAGCTTAGTTTTAACCCAATTAAAACTGAATCAAACCTTAGAGTTACCTTCTTTTGTAAAGCGAATTTATGTAGACATAAAAGAACTGCTATCTGAAAAACACCAGCCTTTGCATCCGGTACAGCAACCCGAAGATTTAGCCTATGTTATCTACACTTCTGGTTCTACCGGGATGCCTAAAGGAGTGATGATAGACCATCGCGGAGCAGTTAACACCATCCTCGATATCAATAAACGTTTTGATGTTAACTCATCTGACCGAGTATTCGCGCTTTCCTCCCTCAGTTTTGACTTGTCGGTCTACGACATTTTCGGTACTTTAGCTGCTGGGGCAACAATTGTCATTCCCCAAGCGAATGCGGCTAAAGACCCATCTCATTGGTTGGATGCGATCGCACACGAGCAAATTACTGTTTGGAACTCAGTACCCGCCTTAATGCAGATGTTAGTGGAATATGCCAATGTGCGACCAGAATTTTCCCTGACCTCTTTACGCCTAGTGCTTCTAAGTGGAGACTGGTTGCCATTACCTCTGACTTCTCGAATTAAAGCTATAGCTAGAAATGCTCAAGTCATCAGTCTAGGAGGTGCTACCGAAGCTTCAATCTGGTCAATTCTTTACCCGATTGAAACTATCGACCCAAGCTGGAAAAGCATCCCCTACGGTTGTCCGATGACCAACCAGCAATTTTACGTCTTGAATGAGGCACTAGAACCTTGTCCTGTATGGGTGCCGGGACAGCTATATATTGGGGGAATTGGTTTAGCAAAAGGTTACTGGCGGGATGAGCAAAAGACTGCTGCCAACTTTATCACTCATCCCGTTACTGGTAGTCGCTTGTACCGTACAGGGGACTTAGGTTGCTATTTACCAAACGGTCAAATTGAGTTTTTAGGACGGGAAGATTACCAGGTTAAAGTCGGCGGATACCGCATTGAGTTAGGAGAAATTGAGGCGGCTTTGGTGCAGCATCCGGCTGTGCATCAAGCTGTCGTTACGGCAGATCAACAGCAAAGCAATAAGCGTTTGGTGGCGTATGTAGTCCCCGTGCAAAAGCCAGCCCCTACCGTTGATGAACTGCGCCACTTCTTGAGCGAGAAACTGCCTGAGTATATGGTGCCTTTTGCGTTCATGGTGTTGGATGCCCTGCCACTGACAGCTAACGGCAAAGTGGATCGGCGGGCATTACCAGCACCTGAGCAAGTCAACAGCGAATTTGAGGTAGGAATTCCTACTCTCACGTCAGCGCGTAGCCGTACTGAATATGTGCCACCTCGCACTCCCATAGAGAAGATACTAACGGAAATTTGGGCTGAGGTACTTGCTGTCAAACCTGTAGGCATTAACGACAACTTCTTTGCCTTGGGTGGAGATTCGATTCTCATTATGCAGACGATCGCTCGTGCCAAGCAAGCAGGTATTCAACTAACACCCAGACAGATGTTTGGGTATCCAACTATTGTTGAAGTAGCAGCAGTAGCTAGCACGGCGACGGCAGTCTGCACCGAACAGGAACCTGTAACGGGTTTGGTTCCCCTCACCCCCATCCAGCACTTTTTATTCGAGCAGGATCTGCCAAACTCTTATCCCTGGAACTTGACGTGGCTGCTGGAGGTGCGGCAAAAAGTAGATGTCTGTGTGCTGGAAGCAGCTTTCCAACATTTACTGCTGTATCACGATGCACTCCGCCTGCGCTTTGAACGAAATGTTTCTGGCTGGGAGCAGTATAACGCCAGTCCTGGGGCGGCGCTCGCTTTTGAGCGAATTAATTTATCGCACGTACCAACGAGCGATCGCCAACAAGCGATCAATGCAACGGCAGCAGAGTTACTGGCTAACTTCAATTTGTCCCAAGAACCACTGATAGGGGTTGTTCTCTTTGAACTTGGTTCCCAAAAGTCAGACCTCCTATTAATAGTTGCCCATCACCTAGTAATTGACGCGGTTTCGATGCGGTTTTTGGTAGAGGATCTCCAAACACTCTATCAGCAGCTCAATAGCGGTCAAGCTATTCAACTTCCCCCCAAGAGTACTTCTTACCAGCAATGGTCTCAACAACTGATCAAATATGCACAGTCGGATAACATTCAGCAAGAGTTGTCTTACTGGCTGGAAACCCTACCCAAACAAGCAAACCCTCTGCCAGTGGACTATCCTGAAGGCATTAATACTGAATGTTCTAGCCGCACTGTTTCCAGGTTTCTCAATGAAAAAGAAACTCATGTGCTGCTGCGGGAGTTTCCTATTTATGGCACTCAAGCTCAAGAGGTGTTGTTGACTAGCTTACTATGTGCCATGTCCCAGTGGACAGGCAAAAGTTCTCTGTTGCTTAACTTCTTGGGTCATGGACGCGAGGAAATCTTAGAAGATATGGATGTATCTCGCACTGTGGGATGGTTTACCAGCATTTACCCTGTGTTTTTAGATATGGGCAATGGAGATACTTTGGAGGATGTGTTGCGATCGGTCAAACAGCAAATTCAGCGCATTCCCAACCGAGGCATCGGCTACGGTATTCTTCGCTATCTTACACCAAATACTCAAGTTGCCGAAAAATTAAGGTCTTTACCTCAAGCTGAAGTTGCCTTCAACTACTTTGGTCAAGTAGATTTTTCTCAAGCTTCTTTATTCCAATTTGCCCCAGAATCTCCCGGAACAATTAGGCAAAAACAAGGAAATCGACCGCATTTACTAGATGTCATCGGGGTAATATCTGAGAACAGCCTGGAGGTAGATTTTATCTATAGTGAAAATGTTTATCGACAGTCCACAATTGAGAGTCTAGCCGAATCTTTGATGGAGACAGTGCGATCGCTCATTTCATTAATCGTTCAGTTGTAGTCTTCCAAAAGCGGGATTGTAATTTATTAGCAATAATACAGCAATTCTATTAAAACAGTGACCAGTACCAGCCGCAGTGACCAGGTAACACGCTCTTGATTTAGACCCCAAGTGAAACGTACCCGGAGCGTGATGGGGGTCTCCTTCCTCCCGCTAAAAATGGTAACTGCTCACTGCTCACTGCAAAAGATGAACCAGTAACAAGAGAGAAATTTGATGAGGAAAGCAAAGCTACTAACTGGCATGAAAGGATTTACAGTCATCTGGTTTGGTCAGGTGATTTCACAGTTGGGTACTGCTATGACCCGCTTTACTCTTACTATATGGACATACACAATAACCGAACAAGCCACAGCTACAGCTTTGGTATTCTTCTGTTCCTTTATGCCATCTATACTACTCAGCCCTATTGCTGGTGCGCTGGTAGATCGCTGGAATCGAAAACTGATTTTATTTATCAGCGACTTGGGCGCAGGTTTGGTAACAATTGGCTTATTAGTACTTTATGCCACTAACAATTTGGAAGTAAAACATCTGTATCTCACGACAGCTATTGCCTCAATATTTGAATCTTTTCAATTTCCAGCTTATTACGCTTCCATATCCATGATGCTGTCAAAAGCTCAATACACTCAAGCTAGCGGTATGCTCTCACTTTTGGAATCTATTTCGGGTGTTACCGCTCCAGTATTGGCAGGCTTTTTGTTTGCGCTTATTGGCATAAAAGGTATTATGACCATTGATATATTAACTTTTCTAGTAGCAATAAGTGCATTGCTTTTCATACATATTCCCCAGCCAGAAAAAACAGCCGTTGAAAAAGTTAGTAGCGTTAGTTTATGGCAAGATTCTATTTACGGATTCCGCTACATTTCTAAGCGTCCCAGCCTTAGCGGACTTGTACTTATTTTCTTCACTATCAACATCACTTTCGGCTTCTACATGGCTTTGTTTGCACCCATGATTTTGGCTCGCTCGAATAACAATCAGGTCATATTTGGAATTGTAAGTTCAGCTTTTGGTATTGGAGGAATAGCTGGCGGTGTGTTGATGAGCTGTTGGGGTGGTCCGACGCGCAAAATACACGGGGTTTTGCTTGGCGTAGCATTTACTAGCCTACTGGGTACAACGCTGATGGGACTGGGACAGAACCTTCCTGTTTGGGCTACAGCCGCCTTTTTTACTAAATTCTTTCCCCCGATTGCATATGGCTGTAATCAAGCTATCTGGCAAGCCAAAGTACCACCCGATTTGCAAGGGCGTGTTTTTGGCGTGCAACGCCAGATAGGAGAAATTACTATGCCTTTAGCCATAATTATTGCAGGACCGCTAGCTGACTACGTTTTTGAGCCAGCAATGCAACCAGGAGGTAGCATTGTACCTATGTTCGGCGGAATCATTGGTATTGGTCCTGGTGCTGGAATGGGTCTAGTCCTTTTTATTCTAGGTTTATTAGGTATATTAATTGGCTTAGGTGGGTATCTCTTCAAAATCATCAAAAATGCAGAGGATATATTGCCCGATAGCAATACCATTTAAACATCACCGTTATTTGTCCAGTAGTATCAAGATGCTGTTGGGCAATATGAGCCTGTCAATCCATCAGTTCCACGTAGGTTGGGGCTTTAAGCGTTCCCACCATTAAAGCTCCCGTCAAATTGCACTCCTGGTTCCCAAACCCCCAAGATATTAATGCGTCTGCCCCGTCGAGGGCGTTGACGAATGGATTTTTGCACCCCTCTGAGAGCATAACTGTATTCTGCAGAACGCACACAGGTACAACCAGACTCATCTAAATACTGAGCGCCGGATCAGTCCTTGCTGTACCCCAAGCTTGAGCGTTTCCCAATCTTTGCACGAATCGGCTACCCAAGCAAGCGAGCGAGTCAGAGCAGGGCGATAGCGGATGCGCTTCCAAGAGTAGCCCCCTTTTTGACTCAATACTTCAACTAATGGCAGCCGAAGCCGACTGTTCTTCCGTTTTTATCAATTCTGTCAATATTTTGTAACTGATAGGCTGCGGGATAGCTATGTTTATTCGGTTATCCTGAAAGTTAGATTCGTAATAACCGAACCTGCGGGGATAGTTCGTGTCTGAGTCGGTCAAGAAAACAGAGTTAACTCTCATCGACATTTAATGAAGGGCTGTGGCATTGGGACAGAAAATCTTGAGCGATTGCCTACGGCACCAGCAGTTCTGAGCGGTATAAATTGTTCACCGAATGCGAGAACCCCTACAAATTACATATTTTGCCTATGACAGTCAAAAACTTCTAGTTGACCGACTCTCCAGACGGAAGGTTTACTGTAGTGTAGCCCACCATAGAGATTGAGTAGCAATTGAGTAGCAGAAATGGGGGCTTTGAGGTGCGATCGCGCTAACCAGAGATGCGATCGCTGACCTGTACCACTGCGGCAAAGATAGGCTTTAAAGGGCGGCTCTCGTCAGAGTTTAAATAATAACAAGCATAAGTTGACCATAGAGAATTACAAGCATAAAGTGACCATTTTGGACAACTTATGCTTGTTGTCCTAAATTGTCCTATTTTCAAGCATAGCTTTGCCGCAACGGCAAATTCAAACTTTAAATTACAGTAATGCGTGTTCTGCGGAAGTCCAGAGGTTAACCATAATATTTTGTGATGATTTTTGAAATCTCTCGCAAAGACGCAAAAACTATTTTAGCGTCAAGCGCCTCTTTGCGCGAAATTATCTTATTGCCACACCGATAATTTGAGGGCTAACAATCGGCACTGGTACTTTAAAATGCTCGTAATTCACACTCTTGAACCCAGCATTTTCTAACGCAATCCAAGTTTCCCGATCTGGATGACAACCATCAGCAAGCACTTTCCAAATTGGGCGAATTGTACTTTGTACCTGTCGCAATAAAGTTCCCTGCGGTGCAGCAACGTGTTCAATAAATAAAAAGCTTCCACCAGGTTTGAGAACTCGTAAAACTTCTTGTAATGTAGCAGCTAAATTCGGCACGGAACACAAAACTAAAGTACTAACCACGGCATCCATGCTGTTATCTTCAGCGTCTATTTGTTCAGCTGTGCTAGTGCGGAGGTCGATGTTGTTGAAACCCAGCTTTTGGGCTTCTTTTTTGAGATAGGAATGCATGAATGGGTTTGGCTCAATTCCTATCAAGTTGATGTCTTTAGGATAGTAGGGTAGGTTAGGACCAGTTCCTGGACCAATTTCTAAAACATTACCATGTAGGTTGGCGAAGAGAGAACGTTTGCGATCGCTAATAAATTTATCGTATACGTCGTCACCTTGAGCCATCAACCAGGCAAATAGACGCTTACCACAGTTGGCGCAAACACAAGGCTGGTTTACGGTCATTTTCCACGTTCCCTAATTTTTCAGTTGCTCTCACACTAAAGTTAGCAATGAAGTCAGCCAGTTGACTCACCTGATTGGGTGATTTTGATTAACAAACCGCAGAGGATACAGAGTAAGAGAAAAAGAGATAATTGCTTTTTAAGTTTGATTTTTTGAGGATTTGTTAATTTTAGTTTTTTCTGCCAAAAATGTAAATAATACTATACCGCAAAAATCAGCTGCTGAGTCAAGTTTATCAAAACCCGCACGCCATATAAATATCTCGATGAACTCGTCTATAAAACTAAACAATAGAACTATAATTGGTGCTATTGGCAGAAAAAATTGAAAAATTTTAATTTTATATTTTTTAATTGATAAATGACCTATGTAAGCAATAAATCCTATGAACAGAAAATGGAAAATTGTATCTATAGGCTGAATTTTTGTGATTTTAGACGGAATAATTTTCAGATAGACGGCAAGAGATATAGCAGCTAGAATTCCCAAGTAGAACCAAAGTGCAAAAAACCAAGAGCGATGAGATGGCATGACAATTATTCTAAAATTCCTATAACTCATTCAAGATAAAAAAGAGCGTTCCGCAAAGGGAACGCTCTTATTCGGAAAAATTTATACTAATTTCATAAATTGGGGTACGCAATACCCGCCATCGTGAAACTATCATGCATGAAGGTTGGCTTGTTCTTGCAACCACGGCTCAACAGGTTGTCCATCTTTGCGACGCAACTCAATTTCAACAACCATAACTGATTTTGAACCGGGAGGTGCAGGTTTTTGATGGAAAAGAATGTCGTAATCTGCGGGATTTTGATTGCGTTCTTTCAACCAATCCTGCACTTTGATTGTGGCGAAAAATGATTGCCCTTGCTCAAACATTTGGGTAATCTGCATTTGAAGTGAGAAGGGATTTAAACGACCCATTGTATACCGCCTTTGTTAAGTAATTTCAAGTTAGGGCTTCACCTTACTTTATGTTATCTCTGCTGCTAGCTTTAACAGATGTATCCATTTAGATGTAAAAATATAATTGAAGTCTGTAAAATTAGTACATATTTACTAAATATTATCTTGCTCGTTTGCTAAAGAGTAAGAAACTGCTAACCAAAAGTGCGATTGGCTTTGCCACTGCCCCGAATCGCAATCGCCTCCGCCTGACACAGAGTGCGATCGCACCTTGCAGTGGCGTTGAAGCAATGAGCGTATTCACGCTTGTTATCTGTAAACTTTTCTTCTACTGTGGAGGTTCGGTAAACCTCATAACGTATAGTTGATGAGTGGCACTCAAAGTTAATCTGCACTCAAGGAAAAGCATAAAAGCTTTCTAAGTACGGTAACCTGCAATGCTAAATCTATTCGGTGACCGTTAAAATCGAAGCAAGAAAGCGAATTGAGGAGCCACCACCAAGATGCAAGTTACATACGATTCTGATAAGCGCAAATTGCTATCATCTCTGTGTCATGGGGCGATTTTCTTTAGTACAGCATTGTTGTCGATTGGGGTTCCAATTGTAATTAACTTAGTTTCCGATGACCCAGTTGTTAAAAGCAACGCCAAAGAATCAATTAATTTTCACTTCAATGTTTGGTTCTGGGCAATCTTAATTGGAGTTCCAATTGGGATTTTATCTTTTCTCACCTTTGGTCTTGGCGGAATTTTGTTCTTCCCCGTTGTTGCTTTTGGCTTTGCACTGCACTGGGGACTGACAATTTGGGCGCTGTTGCACTGTTTCACCAAGCCTGATGAACCGTTCCGTTATCCATTTATTTTTCGAGTTTTCTAATCATACCTACTCAAAATAAAATTAGTTTTTGGAAAAGGGATTGAGACAAGAGTCCCTTTTTTATTTTATCTTCACTGAGAAACCAGAAGAAAATATGTGTATTTAGGAGAATTTTCATCTGCCCTCAAATGCATTAACAGTTACCAGTTACCAGTTATCAGTTATCAGTGAGCCAGCGCTGCAGGAGGGTCTCCCGACCTAGGCGACTGGCGAACCCGAAGGGTTATCAGTTTCATCGTTGGGGGAAACACCACACTCCTGTGCACCGTTCGTCAAGAGACGTGCCGTAGGCATAAGCGTTGGTGGCGGGTTTAAATCCCCCACCATAGCAGGCGTCACTGCGTAGGTAGCTGTTCACTGTTTTAAGAATCTCTTCCGGCAGAGGTGCATCAAAATCATCACCTTTCTGGCAGTTTTGGGCTTTTATGTTTGCGGTTCCCAACAAGTAACCTTTTTTTGATACAGTAATGCTTTGTCGATCGCTGGAATCTTTATGTCCCAGGTATCGCTCCCCCAATCGCTCCATCCAGATTTACCCCTCACTGCTCTTGCGCCCATGCAGGATGTGACAAACCTCTGGTTTATGAAGGTCATTGCCCACTACGGCAGTCCTGACTACTTCTTCACAGAATATTTTCGCGTGAATGATACCTCACGGCTCAATCGTAGCATTCTGGCAGCAATCACCGAAAACGACACGGGCCGCCCCGTTTTTGCTCAAATGATTGGCGAAAGCATTCCAGACTTAGTAAGAACAGCACAGGAACTCTGCCGTTATAATATCGCTGGAGTTGACTTGAATATGGGCTGTCCAGCACCTAGAATCTATCGCAAAAATGTTGGGGGTGGATTGCTGCTCTTACCAGAAAAAGTGGATCGGATTTTGGGAGAACTGCGTTCTGCTGTGAATGATCGACCTTTGACCGTCAAGATGCGCGTAGGCTTTGAAAATACAGATACCTTTTACGAAATTCTAGATATGATCAATCGCCACAGCATTGATTTGCTGAGTTTGCATGGTCGCACAGTGAAAGATATGTACCACGGGGCAGTGAAATATGATTTGATTGCTGAAGCGGTCAGACGGGTGGATTGTCCAGTGCTTGCTAATGGCAATATCCACTCGGCGACTACAGCCCTGGAAGTGCTTTCTCAAACGGGTGCGGCGGGTATCATGGTAGGACGCTGGGCGATTGGGAATCCTTGGATTTTTAATCAAATTCGGCAGGCTTTGCGCTCCGAGCCGATCACTCCCGTTCCTTTAGTAGAGGTACGCAACTATATTGATCGTTTATGGCAAACCCCTACAGCACCCACTATGCCAGAGCGAGCGCGGGTAGGCTACCTCAAAATGTTCCTCAACTACATTGCCCTCAGTGTTGACGCTGAAGGTCATTTCCTGCGGCTGATGCGACAGGCGCAAACTGAGGTAGAACTGTTTAACCTGTGCGATCGCGTTCTCCTAGCTGAAGGAACGAAAACTTTAGCCCTAACACCCTCCTTGAGCGTGTAACGCCTGGCAACTATTTAGTTCAGATTTATCAGTAATAAGGTTATACCGTTTCAAGCTGTCTCAATGGACACTTGGTATGCGACAAATAAATTAAGGCGACAATGCAAAAACTCCTTTTTAATGACAGAGATAGCTTTAGAGCGCAAGCCCTATTCCTTGGTAAGAAGATTAACGTACAAAGATTGGAGAATTACGTTTGCTTGGCGGCTATGCCAGTAATGGTTACAGTAGGTGAACACGGCTGTGCGGTACTGCTGGACTATGGTGCAGTTGTCCTGTTTAACCTTGAGCCTGTAGAAAAGGTAGCCTTCTTGACTAAACTATCCTCTCAAGTTAGTGACTCTTTTGCTGAGCCGGAAACAGAAGAGGTGGAAGTTCAGCTCAACGTTGAACAGAGTGAGAAAGTTAAGGAAGGAACAATTTTACTGCATGATTTTAGTGTAGAACGCTTACAGATAGTGGCTGATATTCTCGCTAAGAGTGTTGTGCTGTCTCATTATGAAACTAGCCTAGCTACTGTATTTGATCAAATTGAACCGTTTGCAGCTAGTCTCCTTTCTGAAAATAGGAGTAGACGCCAGAGTCGGGAATTACTGCGTCAACTCGGCACTACATTGTTAGTTCAACATAAGATTGTCGGTCGAGTAGAGATCATTGATAAGCCGGATCTGCTGTGGGAATCCCCACAGCTAGAAAACTTATATCTGCGCTTGGAAGATGAATACGAAATCCGTGAGCGTCACAATGCCTTGGAACGCAAACTAGAGCTCATTTCCCAAACTGCACAAACAGTGCTGGAGTTCATGCAGCATAGCAGTAGCCAGCGAGTAGAGTGGTATGTGGTGATTCTGATTGTGGTGGAGATTCTGCTATCACTGTACGACATCCTTTTCAAAGGCTAACGCTAAACTTGGAGATCGTAAACAATTGCTGGCTTTGACTACCAATCTGTAGTAGAAGTAGCGAAGGCACTGCCGCCATGCACAGCCTGAAACCCTTGCTGTAAAATAGATACACAAAGAAAATTGCTATTTTACCAAAAAACGGAAAAAAAGCTTGTTTTGGCTGTAAGCTGTTGCACTTACAATTTAGCAATGCTTAAAATTTTAATCCATAGCCTCAAACTTTCTCCACGTCAGTTCGACGGGTTGAAAAAGGTACAAAAAAGGCTGAGACTGTATTTAGACGAAAAATACGCATGATGTCGAGCGCGATGGAAAGTATTGTATCTCGGTTAGATGTGAAAAATTTATTAATATTTCCAGGCAGGCAAGATGCCTGCCCCACAAGAAAATACAATTAACCCAACGCTGACTTCAACTCACTCCGCGCTTGTTCCAACGCCTCTGGTAATTTACTCGCATCGCGTCCGCCTGCTTGTGCAAGGTTTGGTCTTCCGCCACCGCCACCACCACAAATTTTGGCGATCGCACCAATAAACTTCCCAGCTTGCAAGCCTTTTTTATTCACCTCTGGACTGAAAGCAGCAACTAGGCTGACTTTTCCTTCTTCCGGAACAGAACCCAACACGATCGCACCATTACCGACTTTTTGCAGCAAGCGTTCGGCTACGGTTTTTAAGGACTCTGGATCAACGTCTTCCATCTTGGCGACGAGAATTTTATAATCGCCAATCGATTCGACTGTTTGCAGCAAGCTATCAGATTTGGCAATAGCTAGCTGTGATTTGAGAGTTTCCAGTTCCTTCTGGGTGGTTTTGAGTTCGTTTTGCAGAGTGGTGATTCTGTCGGGGAGTTCTTCGGGTTTTACCTTAAAGCGATCGCTCAAATCCTTCACAACCTTATCACGGACATTCAGGTAATCTAATATAGCAGGACCAGAAACAGCTTCAATCCGCCGCACTCCCGACGCTACGCCAGCTTCCGAGACGATTTTGAAAACTCCTATCTCCGCAGTGTTACTGACGTGAGTCCCACCGCACAGTTCCATTGATACACCAGGAAAGTCAATCACGCGCACTTCTTCGCCGTATTTTTCCCCGAACATGGCAACAGCACCTCTCGCTTTTGCTTCTGCTAAGGGCAAAGTTTCCACTTTGGCAGAGTGTGCTTCGCCAATCCAAATGTTCACCAGTTCCTCAACTTGCTGCACTTCTTCTGGTGTCAGAGGACGCGGACAGTTGAAGTCAAACCGCAACCTGTCAAAGGAGACAAGGGAACCTGCTTGGGATATCCCTTCATCAACAACTTTCTTCAACGCTGCTTGCAATAAGTGAGTTGCGGTGTGGTTGGCTTGGGCGCGGCGACGATTAGCTGGATCAATTTGTGCGGTCACAGCATCTCCTACTCGGATTGTACCGCGTTCGATGCGTCCGAAGTGAACAAAGAAATCAGATTCTTTCTTCACATCGTGAATTGTCACGAGAACACCGTCACCGGAGATATAACCGCGATCGCCTATTTGTCCTCCCGACTCTGCATAAAATGGGGTTTGGTCGAGGACAATTTGCACTTCTGTCCCTGCTTCTGCTTCTTCTTGGGAAACGCCGCCTACCAACACCACCTCGACTTTAGATGTCGCTATAGCTTGGGTGTAACCTAAAAATTCTGTCGCGTGGATATCCTCTGCTAGCTTGTCGAGAGAACCTTGCACCGTTAAATCGATGGTTTTGTGTGCTTCCTTGGCGCGTTCTACCTGATGACGCATTTCTGCATTGAAACCCGCTTCATCAACGGTGAGGTTGTTTTCAGCAGCAATTTCTTGAGTGAGTTCGAGGGGGAAACCGTAGGTATCGTACAAAGTAAAAGCACTTTCACCGCTGATTTGGGTTTCGCCTTTGCTTTGCACCTGGGCAATGATTTCCTCAAGCAGTTTTTCGCCGCGTTCCAAAGTTCTCAAAAACTGAGACTCTTCGCGTTGCAGTTCCGCTTTGATAGCGTTTTCGCGTTGCCGCACGTTAGGGTATGCTGATTCTGAAAGGGCGATCGCCGTCTCAGCAACTTGGGTGGTAAATTCTCCTTGAATGCCAATCAATCTTCCGTGACGTACAACACGACGAATCAGGCGACGCAGCACATAACCTCGTCCGACGTTGGAAGCGCGGATTTCATCGGCTATCATATGGACGACCGCACGAATATGATCGCCAATCACTTTTAAGGAGACTTTGGTTTTCTCATCAGCCGATTCGTAGTCTATCCCAGCAATATCCGCTGCTTTTTTAAGAATGGGGAAAACCAAATCAGTTTCGTAGTTGTTGGGAACTTTTTGGAGGATTTGCGCCATCCTTTCCAAACCCATCCCAGTGTCGATGTTTTTGTTAGCCAGCGGTGTTAAATTCCCTTGAGCATCCTGGTTGTATTGCATGAAGACGAGGTTATAAACCTCAATGAATCGGCTGTCGTCTTCTAAATCAATATTCTCATCACCGCGTTCGGGGTGAAAGTCGTAGTGTATTTCTGAACATGGACCACAAGGACCAGTAGGACCAGAATTCCAAAAGTTGTCTTCCCTCAAACGTTTAATTCTGGCTTCCGGAACGCCGATTTTATCACGCCAGATTTCAAAAGCTTCGTCGTCTTCCTCAAAGACGCTGACAACGAGATGTTCTGGGGGTAAACCAAAGACTTTTGTTGTCAACTCCCAACCCCAGGCGATCGCTTGTTCTTTAAAATAGTCCCCAAAGCTGAAGTTACCCAACATTTCAAAAAACGTGTGATGCCGTTTGGTGCGTCCGACGTTTTCGATATCATTGGTACGGATGCATTTTTGGGAAGTTGTCGCCCGCTTGAATTCTGGTGTACGCTGTCCTAGGAAAATGGGTTTAAATGGTAGCATCCCCGCGATCGTCAGCAGTACGGTTGGGTCTTCTGGAACAAGGGAAGCACTCGGGAGAATTTGGTGTCCCCGTTGGGCGTAGAAGTCAAGGAATAAGGCGCGAATTTCGTTACCGCCGAGGTACTGGGGATGATCAGACATGGGTATTTACAAAATTAGTTTCAATAACTAAGGATTCGGGATTGGGAAAAGACCTAGTACAGCGCGGCGGAAATAAAGCTACCCTTCGGGTTCAGCAGTCGCCTGCGGAGGGAAACCCTCCCGCAGCGCTGCTTCACCATTTCAAAGCAGCGAAAAGGCAACATGATCAGCTTTTTGACTTTTGACTTTTGACTTTTGACTTCCAAAGCAGCGGTACTAGTCCCCAGTCCCTAGTCCCCATTTTTGCATTTTGTTTCTGTTTGCGACCACTAAGCGTTGCTAAGGTCGTAGCTTGTGTACCTATTATGTTGTGCCACACTCACCTAACTTTGGTAGGATGAGCGAGTGTGCTGACGATTATTAGAATAAAAGCAGAAAAAAAAATCAAAATTCCCTAAAAGAGGTAGATTATGGCATTAAAAATGACAGTACCGAATATTGCCTGTGAAGACTGTGGAGCAACGATTACCGAATCGATCCACACTGTGGAACCTGATGCCAAAGTAGATGTGGATGTCAAAGCGAAAACTGTGACTGTGGAAGCACAAGCTTCTGAAGAGTCCATCAAACAGGCAATTGTCGCTGCCGGTTACACTGTGGAAGGTTATCAACACGGATGAATGATTAAGGATGAATGATGAAGTGTTTTGTAGTTGATTCGTATTTCATCATTCATACTTCACACCTGATTTCCCAGCATCACTGCCACAAAATTTTTGTCAATCTTTGCTCTTTTTAAGTGGCTAGAATGACCTGTTGTTAAATGTAGGTTAAATTGTTAGAGTCAGTTTTTATAAAAAGTTAATATTACGTAGTATTACGTAGTTCTTTGACAAATTGTCAAGCAATATAGGAAAAAGGTTATGGTTTATTGAATATACGCTCTTGTGGGTTTGAAACTGTAACCTGATTGCTGTATACATCTGTACATTTCTGGTCCTAACAGTACAGGTCTTGTTTTGCAAGACCTGCTTATATGGCATATTCTGCCAGCCTGATTTCTCAGTTAAGTTTGCCGAACCGTATTGGTTCCGCTTCGCTAACGACAAAGTTGAATAACTTAATCAACATAGCTTTCGCGTGCGTCTGCACGCTCCCACTCTCACAGCTTTGTCTAGTTTTGACTAGTTCTGTATAGGTTTTTCGGAGCGATCGCTTGTTTTCCTCAAAAAGTTCTTTATGCGAGGAAGAGTTTAGATTGTTGATTTTACCATAATTTCAGAAAAATCTATCTAGAGTATTAGAGAAATCGCTTCATACTTGCATAAAATATTCGGTATTTCTACTGTTTGAAAGAAATGCTTACACGGCAGACATTCTGTATCAGTAATCGAAAGGACAGCGATTGTATAAAGAAAGCTCAACTACCATGAGGTGAAAAACGACAGATTTATGGTAGACATAAGAGTGAAATAATATCAGGGAATAATGAGTGCCCCCCGTTGCCAAAAATATCGGCTGGGGAAAAGGTGTAAAAAACTCAGTACCGGAGCAAACCGCGCTACCAATCAACTCGTATTGTGTCGGGAGTCTGCCCTCAAGAGTAACTGCTTTTGAGTGTAGGAGAGATCAAGGGGGTATGAGTTTTTTGTAGTTCTTAATGTATCGGCACAATCAGTAATCAGGGAGCATCAGTAGATCTAACCAGATATATACCCTTGAAGTTGAAATAGGGCAAAAAGCAGAGCAATGAATATATCTATTCTGGTCTTCGGAGGTGATCATTTTCTCGCCACACTTCCAGATCAGCTCCGTGATGCATCCACTTTTAGCGTAGAAGCGATCGCTAATGTAAATCAGGCGGTGTCACGCATCCAAATCAAGCCGCCTGATGTCATACTGGTACAGGCTAGTTTGCATGGCAGTATGGAACTCTGCCGTTGGTTGAAAGAACAGACAAAGCTATCCTGGATTTACTGTATCCTGGTGGAGGATAATCCCGAGTTGCTGGCTGGCAAAAGTCAGTTTGGCAGGGAATGGGAGTTGGAGATGACTTGTGCTGCACTACGCCAAGGAGCTGATGCTTACATTTGGCAGCTACCAAAGCAAAAAACAGGCAATCCTCCAGCAGAGGAAACTGCCAACGAACAATTATTGCTAGCTCACTTGACTGTAGGCTTGCGTAAGGCACAGAAGTATCGCGATTTGGTGCGGACAAATGATTTGTTGACAGCCATATCCTTAGCTGATTCGTTGACGGAATTGAAGAATCGCCGTGCCTTAGACGGAGAGTTACCCAGGCACATTCAAAAAGCCCGTAGTCATGGAGATGCGCTCTCATTGATGATTCTGGATGTGGACTATTTTAAGAAAGTGAACGATAGCTATGGGCATTTGGTTGGCGATCGCCTGTTGCAGCTTTTATGTCACCGTCTGCGCCACAATCTGCGGTTTGGTGACACCCCTTTCCGCTATGGTGGAGAGGAATTTGTCATTGTTCTAACCAACACCACCTGCGACGAAGCACTGCTGGTGGCGCGTCGTCTCAATCGTATTGTTAGCGAGCAACCATTTGCAATTAACGACAAACTCGCAATCAACATTACAATCAGCGTCGGAACGGCTTGTTTACAACCAGAAGATGATAGCAAGGGAACCAGCTTGTTGGAACGTGCTGATCAATTCCTGTTGCAAGCTAAAGCGACTGGACGTAATCGTGTTGTTGGTTGCAGTCGCCATATGTTCCCTAACGCTTCACATCTTCAGGCTGTTTCTTGATTAGCCTGTGCAATTGCATACGTACACTCTGCTACTGATGCACGTTGTCGCATTGCATTGACTAAAGCTTGATATGCCGCCCAATTTTCTTGCAGCAGCGTTTTGGCTTGCAGGGTACAAAAGCGCTGTTTCTGCTCACAACTTGATGCAGAAAATCCTATATTTGTCAATACCATTGATAGCTTGCTTTTATCATCAACTCCTCCCTCGGAGTTTTTATAAACCAGTGTTTCAGCGGCAATACCTGCCATCCAAATTGTGCAGTAACGGTCAACTATTTGAGCACTGATTGTACCGCGTTCCAGTTGGGATGCTAATTCGCCATCATCAAAGGTCACACCACCTTGCCCTGGTTGTTTTTGTTTGAGTGCTTCCCAAGCACTTAAGGTATAGCTGATAACTGGAATACCCAACAGGTAAGCGACGAGAAAATGTCCTGCTTCGTGGTGAATGATACGTTCTCTGTGTTCAGGTGAAAAACCAGCCAGCGAATCTATAAGTAAATTTCCGCATTTACCTTGTAAACTAAATGCATCGAAAGTTGCTATTCCCAAAACAGCAAAGGTGGCAATTGCCGGGACTGTAGGTGACAAGTGAAACAATGGTCCCAAAAGACTAGACATCGTCATCACAAAAATAGATATTGCTGTTAAATTCAAGGCTGTTTTGCTCATACCACAGATCGTTCAGCTTAATCTTTCTTAACTCTTTTTTTATTATGAGTCGATCTTGGCTGACTAGAAAATAAGTAAGCGGACATAATTAAACGTAGGATGTGTTAGGCGCAGCCGCAGGGCATCAATTCCTTGAGCAGCATGCGTTACTGCCCTAAGCGATTGCGCGATGGCACGGAGTGCCCGCCTGCGGCGATCGCCATCTAATAAGCTGAAAATCCTACAATTTGCACATCATCTTTTAATCAAATTCTTGTAGGGTGGGCTGGAAAGTCCCCCCAAATTGTGCAAACTAAATGCACAATAGCTTACCCGATGGCTAGGAAACTCGTCTGTTTCATAAAGAAATCGGCTTTTTGAATATTTTTTTAGGTGATTTTACTTATAAATACGCAGCTAAAAATTTTCTTATATTTCCGGATAATTTCTTTTTTCTTTGAATTTATTTAGTGTAGAAAATTATCTTTTTAAAGAGTACCCCAAAGGGTACTGCTAAACAAGGTTATAACTTTTTACAATGCAAGTACTAGCCGACTAAAAGTTTCTGATAACTATTTTTAGTCTAATAAGCTAACTTGTTATTGCTATTACCTGAAAACGAAATATTTAAAGTTCTCTTGAAAATTAACTCATTTCCTAATATCAGACACCGAAATCATAGGAACATCGTTATGAAACAAGGCAGAAACACTGTTAACGACGGTTTCAGGAATCAGTTAGAGTCTTACATTTTAACTCATTTTAAAGGCTTTTGGAATCTTGTCCAAAGCAATAACTTTCTGAAGCGGCAGATTAACAAATTTCTAATTAATAGCGCAATATACAAAAGCAAAACCCGTCCCTATCCTTTAAGTACATTAGCGGAATACACGTCTTGGGATTCCTTAACTGATAGAACTTGGAGTGGGCGTCATTTACCACCTGTGAATGTAGATGAGAACAAACTGCCCTCGCTTGAAGAACTCAAGGAGTTGTTCTTAAGAAAAGGTGATACAAATTTGTCTTCTAAATCCACTCTTTTGTTTTCGTATTTTGCTCAATGGTTTACGGATGGATTTTTAAGAACTGACCGCACTAATAATTTAAAAAACACCTCAAACCATGAAATTGATGTCAGTCCGTTGTATGGCTTAAACAAAAAAATGACCGACATCCTGAGGTCACACCAAGGCGGTAAGTTCAAGAGTCAAATGATTAATGGCGAGGAATATCCCCCCTATTATTTTGAGAACGGAGTTGTTAAAGAAGAATTGAAATATCTTTTCAAATCTCCCGATGAAATTCTACCTAAACATGAACTAGAGCCAGCTAAAAAAGAAAAGCTGTTTGCAATGGGTAAGGAGAGGGGCAATGTGCAAATTGGCTACGTGATGATGAACACCCTTTTCTTAAGAGAACACAATCGCATATGTGATGTTCTAGCGGCTCATTATAGTGATTGGGATGACGAGCGACTCTTTCAAACAGCGAGAAATATTGTCATTGTTTTGTTAATTAAAATTGTTCTTGAAGAATATATTAATCATATTGCTCCTTACAACTTCAAATTTTTTGTCGATCCATTATCTTTTACAAATGAAAAGTGGTATCGGCAAAATTGGATGACTCTGGAGTTTAATTTGTTATATCGATGGCACAGCCTAGTACCAAATGAAGTTTATTTGGATAGCCAGAAAATTCCCATAACCGAGACACAATGGAACACGGAAATGGTCACTAGTAGGGGTTTGGGACGCTTGTTTGAGGACGCTTCCAATCAAGCTGCTGGAGAAATAGGTGTTTTTAACACCGCACCCTTCCTGATTGATACAGACTTAAAAAGCATCCAACAGGGTAGGGACGCACGCTTAGCAAGCTACAACGATTACCGCGAATTGTGTCAGTTTCCACGAGTCACCGATTTCGACCAGATTACTGGTAATGTAGAAGCTCAAAAACTGCTGAAACGTTTATACGGTCATGTAGACAACATTGAATTCTACGTAGGACTCTTCGCTGAAGACACGCGCGAGAACTCTGCTGTAGGTGCCTTAATTGGTAGACTAGTAGGGATCGATGCTTTTTCGCAAGCATTAACGAACCCGCTGTTGGCTGAAAATATTTTCAACGAAAAAACTTTTTCACCAATTGGTATGGAAATTATTCAGACAACCCGGAATCTTTCGGATGTTCTACATCGCAATATTCCTCAAACAGACAAACGCTTTAAAGTAACCTTGACCCAAGGTAAATAAAAAGTCAAAAGTCAAAAGAGAAATTATATCTTTTGCCTTTTTTCTTTTGTTGTAGTAAGCGCTGTCTTCGCTAAAGCGCTTACTACGAACCCTTCAAATCAAAATTGATAGACGACTGGGTGCAAGATACGAATTTCTCTTCCCCACTACCCAAAACTGATCTATGCAAACTCAAAAAGGCAAATTAGAACTTGGTAGGGAATATCCAACACCAAACGAGGCGTCTGCTATCGAAGCCATTGAACAAATGACCAGACAGCAGATTGAGCAAAACTATCAAGCAGGCGATCGCCCAGCCCGACGAGATGCTCACGCTAAACATCATGGTTGTGTTCAAGGGGAATTTATTGTTGAAACCAACTTACCGGAAGAAATGAAAGTTGGCGTTTTCAAAGAACCAGGAAAGAAATTTACTGCTTGTATTCGCTTTTCCAATGCTTCAGGAAATGCAGCCCAACCTGATACAAAAGGTGATGGTCGCGGTATGGCTGTGAAACTCTTGGGTGTGGAAGGCGAGAAGCTGATTGAAGACGAAAAGAACACTCAAGACTTTATTTTGGTCAACCATCCTGTATTTCTGATTCGGAATCTCCAGGATTACGTTCAGTTTTTTGCTGCTATTAGAGCAGCAAAGGGTACTATACCATTAAAGTTTTTTATTCCTGGTTTCAATCCATTGAAATGGCGCTTGCAAGAATTGATAATTGCCAGGACAATTCAGAGTAAAAAGATTGTCAGTCCATTGGAAATTCAATATTGGAGCATGACGCCTTACAAATTTGGTGATAGAGCAATTAAATTTTCTGCAAAACCCTCTGCTGAGAATATTTCGGGCAGGGAAGTTGCTAATTCTCACAACTATCTGCGTGAGGCAATGGTCGAGCATTTAAACAGCAAGGGAGCTACTTTTGATTTTTTGATTCAGTTTCAAACAGATGCTGAAAAAATGCCGATTGAAGATTCATCTGTTGAATGGAAATCTCCTTTTCACAAAGTCGCTACTATCAAAGTTCCTCCTCAAAAATTTGACTCTCGCGAACAAATGGAGTTTTGTGAGAATCTATCTTACAATGCGTGGCATTCCTTACCAGAACATCAACCATTAGGTAACACGAACCGCGCTCGCAAGCAAATATATGAATCAATTTCTCAGCTTCGGCATGAATTGAATGGTGTTTCCAAAGTTGAACCTACTGAGGAAGAATTATTTGCACTTTTTGGTAGTAAATAGTGTTCGTGTAATGCTTGTATATTAAAACGATGGATCTATACAAATAAAGTCTGCTTAGGCAGGCTTTTTAGTTTTTATACTCGTTGAATTCCTAGAGATGATATTTTTTTTTCATTGACTCAGTTTATTTACTGAAATTACTATCAAAACCAAAATTTGTCGTTTTGGATTTTAAATTTGAAATTGCTTATCATGGATCTGGACGAACCTACACTGTCCGGAGATACCATGCCAAAACGGCTGATTACAGGGTTAAATAATTTGTTCCAGCGAGATAGAATTGTACGTAACCTAGAGATTTTTCAAGACTTTATCATTATTTCTCTATGCCTTGGTTTATTCTGTGTGATGCTTATACGACTGGGAGATATGTTCTTCTCTTTTTTGCATCCATTGGATTTACGGCAAGTAACATCTGATATCTTGTTCATTTTGATTTTGGTAGAGTTATTTCGCTTGTTACTTGATTACTTGCAAGTACAACAAATATCCGTAGGAGCAGCAGTGGAAATTACCATTGTTTCTGCTTTGCGAGAAGTAATTTTACGCGGTGTCCTCGAAATTCCTCGTGATCAAATTTTTGGAATTTCTGTATTTTTAGTCGTTTTAGGGGTAATTTTTGTCGCTTTACCTTGGGTATCTCATGTTTTGGAAAACACTAGAATTAGTAACTCCGAAAAAATAGAAGGAAAAACGCGATCGCTGGCTGAAAATCCCCTACCTTCTGATTAGTAAATCTTAAGTAGGGTGCGTTACGGCTTTAGCCTAACGCACCATCTTAATGGCGGTGCGTTAGGCGCTCATGTCATATTTGTCGTTACAAATCATATCTAAAAGCTGCGCCTAACACACCCTACAAGAATTTTATGTTTACTTTATAAATGACCTCTTACTACCAACTTTCGTTTCAGGCATACATAACGCTACGAACTTGTGAAATTTTTTACTTAGTGCTTACTATGTATCCCTCAAAGTTCCCTGGGCGGACTTTTACCGTTTTATGTTCAACAAAATTGCTCTATACTTAAAACTAAAATACTACATCTGCTATATAAAAAAATAAAAAAATTAATTTTAATTCCTGCGGAACATTCCGGATAGAAATTGCGACAGGGTGAATGAAAACGCTGCCAGATGTTACAAAGCCTAAAATCTGATGAAGTACTTAGGTGAACTGTGCGAAAAAATACATTATTTGCTCTATTTATAAGTTTATCTCTGGCTACAACTCCCCTACTGGTAACTGCCCAAACAGTTGATCAGTTGTATCAGCAAGGTGTTACCGCCCAAAATGACGGTAATTACTCACAAGCCGAAGCGATATGGCGTAAAGTCTTGCAACAGTTCCCCAAAGATGGGACTGCATACTTTTATTTGGGAAAAGCGCTGTATTTTCAAAAGAAATTGGATGAGGCAGTTGCCGCATACAAGAAAGCTATCCAACTCAACCCCAACAATGTTCGCGCTTACATTGGTTTAGGTTTGGCGTTGAATGACCAGAAGAAATTTGATGAGGCGATCGCAGCGTACCGCAAAGCGATCCAAATCGACCCTAAATATTCTCTTGCTTACGAAAACCTGGGTTTAGCGCTGTATGACCAGAAAAAGGTGGATGAAGCAGTTGCAGTTTTCCGCAAAGCAATCCAAATCGACCCTAAAAATTCTAATGATTCCGGTAACGCGGAAAATATACCCACAGATCCAAAAAAGCTGGATGCTACGGCTTACAACAATCTGGGCGATGCGCTGTATGACCAGAACAAACTCGATGAAGCGATCGCCGCCTACAACAAAGCCATCCAACTGATCCCCAACTATGCATCGGCTTACAACAATCTGGGCATTGCGCTGAGGAAGCAGAACAAACTCGATGAAGCAATTGCCGCCTACAACAAAGCCATCCAACTCAACCCCAACTATGCATCGGCTTACTACAATCTGGGCATTGCGCTGAGGAACCAGAACAAACTCGATGAGGCAATTGCCGCCTACAACAAAGCCATCCAACTCAACCCCAACTATGCATCGGCTTACAACAATCTGGGCAATGCGCTGAGTGACCAGAAAAAACTGGATGAGGCAATAGCCGCCTACAACAAAGCCATCCAACTCAACCCCAAGGATGCTGATGCTTACTACAATCTGGGCAATGCGCTGAGTGACCAGAAAAAACTCGATGAGGCGATCGCCGCCTACAACAAAGCCATCCAACTCAACCCCAAGGATGCTACGGCTTACCACAATCTGGGCATTGTGCTGAGTGACCAGAAAAAACTCGATGAAGCAATCGCCAACTTCAACAAAGCCATCCAACTCAACCCCAAGGATGCTGATGCTTACATCTACCTGGGCATTGCGCTGTATAACCAGAAAAAAGTCGATGAAGCGATCGCCAGCTTCAACAAAGCCATCCAACTGGACCCCAACGATGCTAATGCTTACATCTACCTGGGCATTGTGCTGGCTGACCAGAAAAAACTGGATGAGGCGATCGCCGCCTACAACAAAGCCATCCAACTCAACCCCAACTATGCTACGGCTTACAACAATCTGGGTAATGCGCTGAGTGACCAGAACAAACTCGATGAAGCGATCGCCGCCTTCAACAAAGCCATCCAACTCAACCCCAACTATGCTGATGCTTACTACAATCTGGGCAAAGCGCTGTTCTTTCAGAACAAACTCGATAAGTCAATTGCTGCTTTAAACAAAGCTATCCAACTGAACCCCAACTATGCTGATGCTTACAATGGTCTGGGCAATGTGCTGAGCCAGCAGAACAAACTCGACGAAGCGATCGCTGCTTACCAAAAGGCACTGAATTTACCAGAGGATAAGACTGGAACTCCAACTACTGCTCATACTTTGGCTCACAATAATTTAGGTTTAACACTCCAACAGCAAGGAAAATTAAAAGAAGCAATTTCAGAGTATGAGAAAGCTGTTGCCATCGATCCAAATTATGTCTATGCCAGTAACAACCTCAAAGAAGCACAGCGGTTATTAGGAAAAAGCGGTAACGTTGCTGAAGCATCGGATGACAGAGCATGGTTGCCCAAGAATGAGCCATCTTTGCCCATTTTACGCCCTGTGGTATTTATCACCGCTGAGTTTAACACCCGCGAAAGACTGGGAAATGAAAACGGTGCGGGTATAGTCATCAAGCGAGAAGGAAATCGGACATTAATCGTTACCAATCGCCACGTCATTTTTGATAAGGATGCTAATCAACAGGGTAAAAATATTCAAGTCGAATTTTTCAGTCAACCGCCTTCTGGTAAAGTCAGAATGCGGCGAGATGCCAAACTCTTGGTCATGACGCCTCCAGATGATTCCATGGATTTAGCTGTTTTGGAAGTCATTGGCAACCTACCAGAAGATATCAAACCCTTACCCACTTCTCAAAACCCCATCCATCGGGGAATGTCCATCCGGACGATAGGTCATCCCTTCGACCAAGTTCCCTGGTCAAGGGATTCAGGAGAAATTAGCAGCCACAGCAATCAACAAATTCTGATATCAGTCAAAGGCGCAATTAAAGCAGGCTATTCTGGTGGTCCCGTCATTAACTCGCAGAATCAGCTTTTGGGTATCATTGTTGAACGCGACTCTGCTAGTGGACTAGCTTTTGCCTATCCTATGTCTGTGATTAAGGAAAAACTGCGTAATTTGGGTCTAAAAGCGCTATGAACTACAAAATCTTTTTCACAAGCTTATTGCTCCTGAGTTTCAGCTATCTTCCTGCCCAAGCTTCCTGTCGAGAAGGCAACCCTCGCTCTACAGAATATATCCGTCGCAACCAACCAAACCGTTGCGAAGGTATCCAGCGAGAAGCCATTAGCGGGAATAGCCTGCGTTTGATTTCCATCGCCATCCGCAACATTCCTAGCTATGGCGAAACTCTCCTCATGCAAATTCCTCGGATAAATGACGGTAGCAACCCACAAGTCAAGCTGCAATCTTTAGAGAAAAATTATCAATTAGATAACCCTTCCCTGTCTCCCAATAGTTCTGGCTATAGCTTCAGTTGGGATACTTACGTCCTTAAGAGAGAAGACATACCAGCAGATAGCCTCCGCGCCTTAGCATATTTCAACTTGGGTTCCTCACCAGTACATATACCTGTGATTCTAGGAGAAACTTCTGGCAAGTATGAATTTGTTTTCTTTACTCCCAGTCGTGCTAAATTCTCTACATTTGAAATCCTGCGCGATGGAAAACGAGTTTACAGCAGTCCGCTTAATAATGCTCGAAGCGGTGAAATTGTCTTTAACTGGGATGGACGCAATGCTCCTGCTGGACGTTATGAACTGCACATTGTTGCTAATATCGAGCCAAAAGGTCAACCTGCGCAACCATTTGAGCGGAGATTTGTTTTTGAACACAACCCAAACTGGCTGAAATAGCTGAAATGGATAAAAAAACAATGGCACGTAGACAAAAGACTAGGCAAAAACTTACTCCTTTCTTCAGTTGGGCAATGCGGGGAATTTGGCAAGCTCTAACAACTATTGTGGCGTGGGTCGTGTCTGTTGTCAGAGTTATTCTAACATTAATTATTCAAAAAGTAAATCATCTAATAAATTATTTAGTACAGAGAAAATTAGTCCTTTTTGTCCTGTTTCTCTTTCTCGCTTTTGGTCTCCTTGGTCTTGCCGCTATTATCCCCAGAACTCATATATTTGAAGGTAACCTCATTGTTGAAGAACTGAGTTTTACTTATAGTGGCTCGCAAAACAAACTTTTTCTCGATTCTATGAGGGGTATCCACCATCTTGAAATTGATGGCGTTATAAACAACGAACTAACTTTCACAGGTGAATTTAAAAGCACCTCTTTTACCGAGCTTAATCAGTTAAAGAAACCACTAAAAATTCGACTACAAAATCGTAATAGTAAATTGATTATTGAACCTGTAGATACCAAGAATAGCAGTGATATCGACCTGACAGAATTGCGACTTCTACCAGATACAAAAGTCTCTGGCTTTACATATAACCTTTCTCAAAAGCAACATAGACTCGATTTTGATTTGCAACATAATCCTACTTCTCAAACACAACCAAACGAATTAAAAATTTATTTAGGAGAAAAACCCATTAAAGTTATTTTGGAGAACTATGACATATCTGGATTGAACCAAAATAAGTTAGATAAACAACAGCCACTAGAATTTCTATTAACTCCAAACAAGAAAGAATTAAATTTAGAGTTAAAGCAAAAAAACAGTATCTATCTCAGCTTAGATGAATCTAACAAAAACGACCCAAATCTCTGGTTTCAGGAAAAGATAGATACCAAAGATGTTCATTTTCAACGCTTGGATAGGACTGGCGATATCAGTGATGATGTGACTATTTCCACAATTGTGGAAGGCAAAATTCGCATGGTAGAACAGGAACGAGAAATTAAAGCCAATCAGTTTCTCATGGGAGACGAACCTAATACTCCCCTCAACATAGAACGTATACGCCATTTACAAATTGTCCCCAAGAAGGGATTGGAAGTCCGCATTTCTGGAAGAACAAAACAAATCCAAATCGGTTTAGATAAGGATTTTCCGGTTTCTCGCATTCAAGGCAGTTGGTTAGATGGTTTTTTACCCCGCGATGCTATTGTTGCTCTATTCTCTTTCAGTGCTGCTACCATAACCTATCTGTTAGGTTTTCTGATTGAAAATGCCTCTAAATCAGACTCAAATCCTAAATCTCCCTAATTGTGAGGAGGAGATCCAATCATTCTTCAAGTAAAAAACACCCATCAGCATGAAAATCCGGCGAGATTAATTTATAAGAGTCATATATTGAAGACATTGACTGATAAGTAAGTCTGACTTTTCACGCCATGTGGAAAAATCCACGAAAAACCTAACCCCCTAGCCCCCTTCCCTACTAGGGAAGGGGGAAAAATCAAAGTTCCTCTCTCCTCGTAGGAGAGAGGAATGGAAGCGAGGTTTTCCAGATAAGAGTGAAAAGTAAGATAAGTAAGTGATATCAAATCCGGTAGCATTTGAATAAAAAAACCGCAGAGACGCTGAGAGCGCAGAGCAAGAGGAAGGAGAAATAATTCAGGTGCAAACGGATTTGATATAAAACGTACGTGAGTGCTGTCTTGACTCAGGGCAAGGATTTTAAGGGCTAAAGCCCGCCCTTACTACATTTAGAAGCGTATATTTATGATGAGATAAACGCAATTTGGTATGAATGTTTTTTGTAGTCCTCTTTAGATGACTTTGGCTATTAGCCTGCAAACTGATTTGCAGGCGGTTGATGAAGCAGATGCAAGATTTGTGTATCCACGCCTGCGCCAAAGCATAATTTACTCAAACACTACTGTTCTATTGCCATACACCAATACACGATTCTGCAAGTGCAAACGCACTGCCCTTGCTAATACAACTCTCTCCAAATCCTTACCTTTTCTAATCAAATCCTCAACTTCATCGCGGTGACTGACTCGCACCACATCTTGCTCAATAATTGGTCCTGCATCTAAATTATCAGTCACATAATGAGAGGTTGCACCGATAATTTTCACACCACGTTCAAAAGCTTTGTGATAAGGATTTGCCCCAACAAAAGCTGGTAAAAATGAATGATGAATATTAATCACTTGTGGAAATTTGGCAAGAAATTCTCCACTCAGAATTTGCATATATTTTGCCAATACAACTAAATCTATTTTGTACTGCTGTAGCAATTCCAGTTGCTTAGCTTCTTGTTCGTGTTTGTTTTCCTTTGTGATAGGAACGTGGAAATGCTCGATACCAAATTGTTCTGCTACCACTTTTAAATCAGGATGATTGCTGATAATCAAAGGAATCTCAGCAGTAAATTCTTTTGCACGTTGTCGCCAAATCAAGTCAAATAGACAATGGTCTTGACGACTCACCCAAATCGCAATGCGCCGCACAGTATCGGAAAAATGCAATTCCCATTTGGCTTGCAATGGTTGAGCAATGGCATTAAATGCTGGTGCAATTAAGTCACGCGGCAAATTAAACTCATCTAACTGCCATTCAATGCGGGTAAGAAATAACCCTGCTGCAAAGTCTGTATGCTGATCCGCATGAATAATATTACCACCATTAGCGTAGATGAAATTGGCAATTTTCGCGACTAAGCCTCTTTGATCAGGACAGGAAATTAGCAATGTTGCTGTTGGACTTGTCATGGATACATTCAATGACTAAGGATACTTTGGAAGACCTATGTTACGTATAATTACTTGAGTTTAACTCATTTTATACACTTTTCTTGATAAAAGAACTTCTGAATTTGACAGTCAATTTCATTGAAAATTTATTCATTTTCAATGAAATTGATTTCATAAAAAATATTGTTTAATTGGAATTTTTACATAAATTCTATTTATCTTATAGAAAATAATTTAAGATAGCTACCTTTAACCAAAGAGCCTAAGTGGGTCTCAGTGATTTTTTGAACTAATCACTTACAGTCAGTAGCATTAATGTAGGGTGAAATCACTACATTAATGCTTCCACAAATCTATAGCTCTGAAAGTTTTAAGGTAGAGTATCTGTACAACCGCTTAATACTTATGATAATAGTAATAATTTTGACAATTTGTTTTTTTAACGTTGAAAGGTTCAGCAGCTATAGCTAAGTGCTAATTTGAGAAACGAGAGTAAAAATCACACACAATTTTATTTTGTATAGAATAAAGTTAGATAGTACTTTAAGCTAGACGTTCCGAAAAATTAATAAGTATAGTATAAGACAGACCGCACAGGGGAAAGTCACACCAAATTTGTATAAATTTGTATATATGTACCAGGGTATTGCGACAAACATGAGGGAAGTCTACTGCCTGGCTTAGTTTTATTTACAACCATATCATGGCACCAATATTGATGGTTAATTTAGCAATTATAGTTTACTTGATAATGGCTTGCTGTTTCTTCAATGAATGGCTAGTATTTTTTCTAGCAGATGAAGAGATGGATTCAGAGCAGCGCTTATTTTCTATTGTCATTTTGGTCATAGCTACTATTTTATGGCCCATAGTTGTTCCTTTTGCTTATTTGGAACTACTTAAGTTCCATAAAAAGCACAAGGACGTCATCGATTTATTCATAAAGCAACGTAAAGTCGGCAGTCATGACGACTGATATCAAGTGAAAAATGATTGTGCCATCAGGCTACATCAAAATCAAGCTGCTATTTGCCATTTGCTGGAGTAGGTTTATCAGCATTGGGCGTAGGCTTCACAGCATCATTTATAGGTTGGAGTTGTTTCCACTCTGACAGTTCTCGATTGACAGCATTTTCAAAATCTGTAGATACTAACAGGACATTAACATTTCCATCTGGTTTCGCAGGAGGGTCAGCTTGAGCATACATGAAACGGCGGTTAAAGTCAGGCTTACCTAAAATCAACTGATGTGTTTTCTGATTCTTGAGTTTTATATCAATCGTTGCTTGAGGCTGATCTAAACTAAATTCTGTAAGCTGGTTAGCTGGGATGGATATTATTCGCTCACTTTTTCCTTCTACAAGCAAATTCATCAAATAACCTACAATAGCGTTACTTGCTGGTGCGACTTCCGGAGATTTTATCTCCCACTTGCTTCCATCAGACTTGCCACTACGTTCCAAATTTAGAGTCTGATTTTTAGTTTTGACAGTCAAAGACTGCACATCGTCCTCTTTAAACGAGAAAATTTGCTGCTTGTTCTCCTTGATTTCCTCTCCCTGAGGTGTACCTTTAATTTCATGGAAGTAAACAAAACCACCTAAACCCAACGCTAGCAGTATCAAAATTAAAGTCGTCTTTTGTAGCTTCATACTCGAGTTAAGAAAGAAGAAAATTTTCTATATATAGGAACGCTGCCAATATGGTTCCGATTCTGATACTTGTGTAAGAGTTGCAAAGACTCATCAGCGAAGTTCTGATACTCGTCTACGAGTTGCAAAGACTGAACAGCGAAGTGCTGATACTCGTCTACAATACTAATTCTCTGTAAAGAAAGCACTTAATACTTATTCTTTCACTCGGGCGCGTATTTGGCGACGCCAGTCGCTGTGAGTTCGGGCTAACCCTCCTGCAGCGCTGGCTCGTCTTGGCGGTTCGTTTAAAATTTAGCTCTATCTTCGTAGCCACCAGAGAATAGCCGCTGTTACTAACCCTATCATCGGTAAAATCAGCAGAGACGACAACTCTAAAAGATTCGCTTGTGCTGCTGTTAGGTTGATGCGACGGTCTTTCGCTTCCTTGGGGCTAATCGAAAGGGGTTGCTGATCCTGCTGACTCAACCAAGTGACTGAGTTGAGCAACACATCTCCATTAAGCTGCTTATCAAACAAGCCATTGATGGCGAAATCTGAATTTCCAAATACTACCATCCGTGACTCAGCGGAGGGAGATGAGGGCGATGAGGGAGTGGGGGGGGATGAGGGAGATGAGGGAGATGAGGGGGTGGGGTTAGCTTTGGTTTGAGTCGTTATCGGTGCTGTGGGTGTAGCAGTGGGTTTGGCGCTGGGAGTGGGGCTAGCTTTGGTTTCGTTTTTGGTGGGTACTGGGGGGGAAGTGGGTGTAGGAGTTGGGTTAGCCTTAGTTTCGTTTTTGGGTACTGGGGGGGAAGTGGGTGTAGGAGTTGGGTTAGCCTTAGTTTCGTTTTTGGGTACTGGGGGGGAAGTGGGTGTAGGAGTTGGGTTAGCGGTGGGAGTAGGGTTAGGTTGAACTTCTTGAGATTTTGCTGATGGTTTCCTTGTTAATGCGACGCCCAATGTCAGTGGACCTTTGCGATCGCTTTCGGGATTAAACTGCAAGTTTTCGCTTTCCTGGTCACTTTCTGCCCAGCTATTGGGATAAGGTTTGGTCAGCAACAAGGGAGTCGCCTCGATACCACCCACTGGGGTTGTGTCAACCGGTCGTGCTAACGGATAAAAAGAAATGCCATTGCCAAAATCTTTGGTGATCGGGTGTTTTCCATATTGAGTCACTAAAGGTGCTGCAGGACCAAGCCCAACACTTCCAGAGGCATCAACTGCCAAACGATTATCTAACTTCACACCCCACTCGGCAAGTAAACTCTCAACTTTGGGGTCGGTATTTGGGTCAATCATCAGCAGTAAATTGCCACCTCGATTCAGGTAGTCCCGCAGTGCTTTTATCTCAGTTTCAAATAGCGCTCTTTTGGGACCTGCAACGACGACAACAGCAGCATCTTGAGGAACACTAGGCTTTTCTGCCAGATTCAAGGGAGAGGTGGTGTAATTTTTGTCATTTAATGCCTGAACTGCTTGCGATATTGCATCCTCTGTGCCTGAAAGTTGGTGTTCCCCGTGACCTTGAAGAAAGTAAACTTTAGCTGTCCCTAAGCTGCTGATTTGTTGCAGGCGATTCGTTAACTTCACTTCCGATAGGCGTTCTTGGGGACCGACCACCTGAACCAACTGCCGTCTATCCCCAGATTCCAAGTAAACTTCTCCATAGTCTTTGACGCCAAACTTGCGAGCAAGCCCTGGTCTAGCTTGCGGATCTACGTACTCAAAATTAAACTTTGAGCTTTGCCGATGATAATTTTCCAGCAAGTCTCGGTCTACAGGATCTTGATTGAGATCAAATACCCATACCTTTGCTGGTACTTGTAAGGAACGCACTAATTCCCGTGACTGGGGAGCAAGAGTAAACAACTTAGTTTCTGTTAAGTCAATTCGCGTATGGTAGCGAGTCCCTAAGAAGTTAATTAATCCTAAAATTGCCAAAACTGCCACTGTCGCAACTAAAGCATTAGTACCAGCTTGGGTGGAACGTTGTCCCCACCAGTGACTCTGCTTGTTTTGCCATAGCAGCCAGAACCCGATGATGACAGATCCTAAAATTATCAATGCTAATGGGATTGCTCCCCAATTATTTGATACCAAACCAGCGGTTAAGCCCGCAGCAACTAGAAACGGACCAAACCAAAACAAAAATTTCCAAGGTGTCTTTTTAGCGATAGTCTTCATTTTATTAGTTATTAGTTATTAGTCATTGTAGAGACGCTTCAAACAGCGCGTCTCTACATCTTTGTCATTAGTCATTAGATTTCTCGCACAAATCTTGTTTTGAGCTATTTATAACCGCAGATGCACTCTTACGTGCGTTGCACAGAGAAGTTGCGAGGAGGGCACGCTACGCGTTAGCACAAGCTTCCAGCGGGTGAAGGCACAAAGCAGCGTCTCCGCAGGAGTTAGCAACTACCGTGCAGATCAACATACATAAATCATCTGTGTCCATCTGTGTCCATCTGTGGTTTCATTTTCCAAAACATTGAATGACTGCAAGAGGTCTATTTTTGTTTGCTCATGACTAATAATAAATGTCTATGAACGTTGGAAGCGTAGTGCATCAATTGATTGAGCAGTGAGAAATATGCCTAAAATGATGTAACTTGCAAATAACATCAGGCTACTCGTATCAAAAATACCTTGTACTAAAGTGTTGTAATGTTTCAGTAACGAGAGATGACTCAAGGCTTCTCCTACAGAACCACCAAGATTTTTGGCAATTAAATCAACAAACAACAGTAATAAAACTAATGCGAATGTAAGGACAGCAGACAAGATTGTACTATCTGTCAAAGAGGAAATGAACATTCCCAAAGACAAAATTGCTGCTGCTAGTAAGATTAATGCCAAATGCCCTAGTAAGGGAATGGCTGGCGGCATTGGTGGATTTGAACCACTCAAAGCAACAGCTTCTAATGCCAGCATAGGCATCACCATTGTGATGAAAAATGTCAACACTCCTAATAATTTCCCGACAGCTACCGCCCAGTTTGTGACTGGTGATGTGGCTAAAAGTTCCAAAGTGCCGCGCTTGCGTTCTTCGGCATAAAGTCCCATCGAGAGTATTGGCAGCAAAAACAACAACAGCCACCCCAAGCGATCCAAAAATGCCCTAACAAATTCGTAAGGAACATCTATTGGTGGAACTGGCACTCCAAATTGTTGCCCTTGTAAATCTAATGCAGCCACTGTTTGCAAAATGCCTTCTGGTCCCATCAAAATGAGCACGAAGAATAACCCAGATAGAAACCAAAAAACGGCGGCGATCGCATATGCCAAAGGCGATACAAAATAGCTTTGTAACTCTCGGCGATAAATGGCAATAATGTTACCAAGTACTACACCCATTTAGGCAGCTTCTCCTTCGTTGGCTTCTGCTGTTTCTGTCTCAGTCTCCAAGTTCTTTTCTTCTGTTGTTAGTTGCAAAAATACATCTTCCAGAGTAGCGCTAACACGCCGCATTTCATGTAAACCAAATCCTGTACGTATCAACGCCGTTGCAATATCTCCTCCCGGTTCCGTTCCTAGTTGCGATATCACCCGCAGGTAAGCTCGGTTTTCCTTAAAGGGACTATGAGTGTGCATTCCCACAGCAGGAATTGATTCGACCAAACTCACGCCTGGTACATTTTGCAGAACTTGTTTAGCTAGAGCAGCTTCTCCCTCAATTTCTATTTCATATCCTGAACCTTTTGTCAATTGGGTCATGAGATTTTCTGGCGTATCTATCGCTACGACTCTGCCACGATTGATGATTGCCACGCGGCTACAGGTCATGCTCACTTCTGGCAAAATGTGGGTGGAAAGAATGATTGTGTGGCTTCCAGCAAGGCTTTTAATTAAATTGCGTACCTCGATGATTTGCCGGGGGTCAAGTCCGACTGTGGGTTCATCCAAAATGATGGCTGGTGGATCGTGGACGATCGCCTGAGCTATCCCAACTCTCTGGCGATATCCTTTAGAAAGTTTGCGAATAATCACGTGGCGCTTGTCTTGTAAATTACAGCGTTCTATAGCTGCTGCTACCTTGCTCGTGCGATCGCCTGCTCTTACTCCCTTAATCCGCGCTACAAAATACAAAAATCCCTCCACCGTCATCTCTGGATACAACGGCGGTGTCTCTGGTAAATAACCAATGCGTTGGCGCACCAACAGAGAATTTTCATGGACGTCAAAGCCCGCAATCTGAGCCGTCCCACTGGTTGCTGGTAGGTAACCGGCTAAAATCCGCATGGTTGTGGTTTTGCCAGCACCATTTGGTCCCAAGAACCCCAAAATCTCTCCTGGTTCTACGTTGAACGTGACATCAGTAATTGCTTGGGTAGAGCCGTATATTTTACTTAGATGCTCAACTGAAATCATTCACTTTATTTGAATGGCAAATCATAATGTATCAAACCATGATAAATCACCAAAACAGTCCTGAGTGTTCACAGGTGCAGCGACTACCGCGCCCCTACGGAGTGCTGAGTGTGCTATTGTTTGTTTTTCTTTCTCCTAGAGACTCGAATATGAGGAAAATGGTTAGAAGCAAGCTTTTTTCCGTGTTCAATGCCCCGCAATAGTTCTGAGTACTCAGACCAATTAGCGTTCATAATTATTGTCATTATTTAAAACTTGTCTATTAACATCTAAATGGTTAACTCTACCCTCGTTGCCACACCTACTCTTTACGTCAACCCTGCTATTGGGAATGATGCCAATACTGGGACATGGTTAAACCCTTACAAAACTCTCAGCCGTGCCCTTAACGGAACTACAACACCTAAAATTATTCAGCTTGCACCTGGAACTTACACGACTGCTAGTGGAGAAGTCTTTCCACTGGTAATTTCAGCGAGCGTGATCGTAGTAGGTCAAGAAGCAACCAAAGGTCAAGGTATTGTAATTTCCGGAAGTGGGGAGTATAAAAGCGAAACTTTTGGTGTACAAAATATTACACTACTATTACTAAATGATGCTCAACTGTTGGGCGTCACTGTCATAAATCCTATGGAAAAAGGCACTGGTGTCTGGATTGAATCAACAGCACAGCAGTTTGAGGAGCCAGCCTCACCAACTTTAGCGAACAACACGTTTATCAAATGCGGTCGGGAGGGAGTGTTTGTCACGGGTAGTGCCAAACCACTGATTCAGGACAACGTGTTTGTCCAAAACGGTCTCGGTGGGTTAATCATGGCACGTAATAGCAAAGGGCAAGTACTGCGGAATGTTTTGCAAAAAAATGCTTTGGGAATAGGTATTAGTGACTTTGCTGCCCCTTTGGTTGCAAATAACACGGTATCAGAAAATAGACACGCGATCGCCCTCTCACGAACTGCCCGACCTGTACTACGAAATAATCTGATCGAAAACAATATTCAAAACGGGCTATTAGTCAATCCTAACGCCGCTCCTGATCTCGGCAGCACTCAAGACCCTGCTGGTAACATTTTTCAGAATAACGGGCAGTTTGATGTTCAAAATAGGACTTCTCTTGAGTTGATTTGTGTAGGGAATCAGTTGAATTCTGCCCAAATCAAGGGATTAGTAAAATTGCTCACTGCAACAAAGGATACTGTACAATCAGTAGCAGTGAGTACGATTTCTGATAGCAATTTTGCAGAACACTGGGCAGAACCATTTATCCAAGCATTAATCAGCATGGGTTTAACTCACGGTTTTGCTGATGGTAGTTTTGAGCCAGACAAACCGATAACTCGCGCCCAATACGCGGCTTTGGTTGCAGCTTGCTTTAACCCGATTCCCAAATACCCCGCACCTGATTTTACGGACGTACCAAAAGATTTTTGGGCTTATGATGCGATTCAAATCGCGGCGCGGGGTGGGTTTGTTGGGGGATTTAGCGATCGCACCTTCCGCCCTGGGCAAAATGTCCTGCGATTACAAGTCATCGTCTCTCTGGTGAATGGACTGGCGCTCAAACCAGCTGATAATACTTTAGTAAGCTACAGCGATCGCAATACGATTCCCAAGTATGCCCGCACCGCAGTTGCCACCGCCACCCAAAACAAAATTATCGTGAATTATCCAGATCCTAAACAACTCCAGCCAAATCGAGAAGCGACACAAGGAGAAGCAGCTGCTATGGTTTATCAGGCATTAGTGGCTATAGGGGGAATCTCCACAGATTCGGCGCTTGCGCCCAATATGAATTCGCCCTATATCGTTTCCTCTTCTACTGCGTGAAAAGTAAAATGAAAGGCACTTCGCTTATATACTTAGAAACACTTGGCAAACAAAACTGTAGCTAAAAACACGATAGGCTGTATGGGATGGGAGCAGGATTTACGCCTATTGCCAGAAGCTGAGACCCAGATGTTCACACCAGCCTTGGACACCTCTGCCGACTTGGCAATAACCCTACTAATTCACTATAGTTTCGACCTCAGTGGCTATAGCGCCAATGAGCTAGTTGACCTTTGGCAAAAGCAATATCCAGGAAATTGGCTACACTTGGCAGTGATTGAGGCACTGTATCAAGGTCGCTACAAAGCGATTTCGGTGCAACAAATTCTAACATGTTGGCAGCGGCGGGGACAGGCGATTTTTCATTTCAACATGGAATTTGAACGCCTGATTTGCAGCAAATTTCCACAGAACCTTACCTCAGTTCCCGCACTCCCCCCAGATCCTAAGGAGACACGGGGACAAGGAGGACAAATCAATTCAAAATCCAAAATCGCGAAGCGTCCTGAGCGAAGCGAAGGATCTAATTCAAGCATTAGAGTTTCTTCCTCATCTCCCCCATCTCCCCCATCTCCCCCATCTCCCCCATCTCCCCCATCTCCCCCATCTCCCCCATCTCCCTCACACCCCACACCCCACATCCCACCTGCAAACCAAGAAAAGGATGACCTTCTCCCAGCCCCTACCAACAATCCACCCATTGGGCAGTTTACCCCAGAAACAACCGCAGGATCAGAGTTATTTACATCAAAGCTCAAAGCAATTTCTAATGAAAAGCGACTCCCTTCCGGCAAACTGCTTCCTGGACGTCTACGCACTTCCGTTTCAGAAGAAATAGGAAATGACAATAGCTATTGGTAAAGTATCACTTAAGTCTTTCGGTTAAATGAGAAGGTGTGGAGGCTAGGAGATAATTGAAATCCCAGAAAACTGACCTACATCCCACACTCGATTTCAGATCAGGTGAGTGCATTGATTTTCTAGAAAACATGATTATTGTACCAGATACAATTTATGTTTAATTATGTTTAAAATTTATGAACCGTCCACGTATTCTCCAACCTGGTACTAACTATACGTTTAGCAAATATTTTGAATTACCTTATGCGCCAGCAGACCGCAGAATTTGATTGTACTTATGAGCGTAAGCGATTAGATTTACCAAGGTATGAGAGAAGTCTTAAATGTCTAGATTTTTTAAGCCACTATTTATAAAGAAATTTAACCTATGTTAACCCAATAAACGAAACAGCAAAACGAGAGACACTAACTGCTCCTACACTCTTAGAAATTTGTGCGGAAACGCAAACTCAATTGAATGTTGATGTTACGGGAATTTCAGGCGATGGACGGGTTGCTGAAGGCGCGATTCTTGGGATGCTCTCTACAGAACTGCAAACAGAAACACTTTAAACTGTAAATAAGAGGGTTCTCAAAGTCACTGAGTAATAATATTTAGTGTGAACCATTCCCTACGGCAAAGCTTTTATTGGTCTGCATATGTTAACTAGAGTTTCGCTTATAGGAATATATAGGAGAATTCTCTCAACGGAAGCAAGATTGTTTCAGAAACCACTGCTGGCATGAGTATTAATAACCGAAAACGCTCTATCACCGAAGGGAACCGCGCATTAGAATTATTTACCAACCGTGAAGGATTAGTCCGCATCTTTGCGACATATATCAATGATGACCCATCTCCAGAAAAAATCTTGTTTTTTCATGGTGATGGTGGAAATGGGAAATCACTTTTATTGAAATTTTTATTAACAAAATGTTGCAAGCGTTTCCGGTCGAAGATTTGGCAGGAAGAACTCAAACCCAAAACTGATGTTGAGGTAGCAGAATACATTACTCAAAAAGCTGACCATTGGGACTTTATTAAAGTGCCAGCGGTATTACACGACTTTGGGTTAAGACTACCTGGTGAGGAGCAACCCCAAGACCCCTTTTATGGGTTACTGATGCTGCGCCGTAATATCTCCTCTAAAGCTCAAGAATTGGGTTACTGTTTGCGCTTTCCCCTATTTGACTTTGCTTGTGTTTGGTATTTGAAACAAAAAGGTAAGCTTTCAGCAGAAAAGCTCAAAGAACTTTTTCCTCAAGAAGAAATCGATTTTTTAGTTGAAATTGCTAATGCTTTGAGTGACACCTCTTGGGGTGCTATTGGTAAAGCAGTCTTAGGTCTTTTTTCTAAACATTTGGGTGAAAAATTTCTCTTGTTGTTACAACAGCGAGGACTGAAGCAGGAAGATGTCCAAGCGATTCAAGAGATCGATGTAGACAGGGAGTTAATTTTTGAATTGCCACAACTGCTGGCAGAAGATTTAAATGCGGCGATATCCCAACCAAATGCACCAAAAAGAATAGTCCTGGTTTTTGATACTCATGAGGCATTTTGGGGTGTAGAGGAACGAGGTGTTCTTCAAGGTGAGCGCTATTTTGCTGAAGATGAATGGTTACGGCATTTTCTTACAGAGTTGGAACTCTCATCTGGCATAGTAACAGTCGTTGCCGGCAGAGAATTACCGAAATGGGATAAATCTCATAAATTTCCCATTCCTCAAGATTGCCTTGATGCTCACTCTGTTTATCATCTTTCAGCGACTGACGCTAATAAGTATTTACAATTAGCAGGAATTGAGGATGCAACTCAAAAACAAAGTATTATTAACTACTCGCTAGATGCTTCAGGTCAGGTACATCCCTTTTTACTGGGTTTGTGTGCCGATGTCGTACTGCTTTCTGCGCCATCTCAAGTGCTTCCTACGTTTGATTTAACAACCAGCTTTGAGGAGAAAGCGTCTCAACTCATTAACCGCTTGCTCAGTTACGTAGATCGAAAAATTGCTTATGCCGTTCACGCTCTGAGTGCTTGTCGGGCATTCAATTTTTCAATTTATGAATACTTAGGTCAGAAATTACGCTTTGACACTGTCAAGCCCGCTTTCGATATTCTTACAGAGTTCTCCTTTGTATGGGAGGCGCAGCAACGGGGTGAGAATTGGTATCGCATCCATGATTTGGTTCGACGCTTAGATTACGAATCAAATCAGGAAGAAATAAAAACAATTCATCAGCAGGCACATACGGAGTTAGAAACGTACTACCGCCAGCTTGGAGAAGTGGCAGAAGCGATTTATCATGCTAATCGCTTAGATTGGCAACGGGGTGTGAATGAGTGGGTAAAAAAGTTTGAGGAAGCTTTAGAGCAGAGTCGCTATGAGCAATGTCGCAGTTTATTAGAAGTTAGAAACGAGTTAATAATTCAAAGCAATTCTCAGTTAGGAAGAGTTTCACGCGCTGAAGGTGATTACTTTGTCACATTGTCTCTATATCAGGAAGCAGAACAGGAATATTTGGAAGCGATCGCTGCTTACGATCTAGAACTGCGCCTGACTCCCAATGATACTGCAACTCACATCAACAAGGGGAATGCGCTACAAAGTTTGGCATCCCTACAGTCGAGCTTATCGCAGCACACACAAGCACTTACTACCTACGAGCAAGCCATTGCATCCTACGATACCGCTCTAGCGCTGGCTCCCAATTACGTACTTCCTCACAACAACAAGGGGACTGCGCTACAAAGTTTGGCATCCCTACAGTCGAGCTTATCGCAGCACACACAAGCACTTACTACCTACGAGCAAGCCATTGCATCCTACGATACCGCTCTGACACTTGCTCCCAATTACGTCAAAGCTCACAACAACAAGGGGCTTGCGCTAGAAAGTTTGGCATCCCTACAGTCGAGCTTATCGCAGCACACACAAGCACTCTCTAGGTACGAGCAAGCTATTGCATCTTACGATACTGCTCTGA